>JAABUY010001470.1_pt1 | contig 31658 bp, 28 predicted proteins | sample 5560271 | NCBI WGS metagenome assembly JAABUY01 (sample SAMN10711886, study PRJNA513374) | rock metagenome | isolation source: Antarctica rocks | place: Antarctica: Victoria Land, University Valley | reverse complement strand
TCTATATATATATAGTTATACTGTCTATTCAGTTTTATGCAAACTATTTGTTTATTGTGATTTTAACATCAAAACACTGAATTTGAGTGTGATTTTCAAAAAAAAGTTGCAAAAAGTTCTGAGCGAATCGAGGAGCCAACATTCTAGGAATTGCTGTAGTCTAATCAACGGTCAATACTATCACCCACACCCAATCTTTGTTCGCCCACATTGTAAGTGTTCGCCAAATCTCGTAATCGAATTGAGACTGGTGTATCGCCCCGGCATTGCCCCCATCGAAAGCTCCAGACTAAGACCTCTATTCAAACATCATTCATCGACACCCGCCCACAGTCTACAAATAATGCTTCCATCTTCACCAGTCAGAGATTCAAACGGGGCTACATGGCACCGTTTGCGAACAAAAGCCTACATCTCTTGACCAATATCAATCCCGTTGTAGGGCAAAAAGAACACGAGGGCCAGTTTTGGTTCCCACACGGTGAGTTACGTGCCAGTCAAGTACAAACATGAGAAAATGTTGTCATTCTGTTCTCTTTATTGAAAGATTTCCTACTCCCTGTAAGTATCGTGTAAACCGTGTAAACGTTATGTACGTGTAAAGGTAGAATGTACACTTATGTGACAATATATACCAAGGTAGGCCATTAGAAACAGAGGGTAGAACTGCGGTCGTGCACGAAAATAACTCGAGTGCCCGCCCAGGGTATCTTAAACAAACGCGACATGTATATGCATAAATTATATCCATCATTATCCGTCGTATGAAGCCAGTACAAGTCGAGGACACGACCACCGCCTGCCTTGCGACAGAAATGTAAGGCTTCAGACGCCCAAATTAGCAATCGACCGTTTTGGCAATAAAGATCGGCACGTCGCTCAGGTCGATCCCGAAACCGCGGCTGACATCGACGCTTTTCCTGCTTGCACCGTTCTTCACGTTCCGAGTACCTGCGCTGCCTCCGAGGCCGTAACCGGGTTCGTATGCATAGGACAACCCCCCAGTATAGCGCCCAGCAACGTATTCGATCGATGGTTGTGCTGTTGCAGCCTGACCATGGGGTTTCTTCCCGCTTGGAACGGCGACGGTCGACGCTGGCCCGTAGGTAGCCTCTGTACTCTGATATGTTTGACCACGGGACAGCAAACCCTCGGCAGCAGACCTCCGCCGCTGTACCCATATACGGCGATGTTCCTCCCAGCTCTTGTCGTATTTCTTCAAAATTGGAGGGCCGTCAATCGACTCGGTTGCATCTGAGGCCCCCGATATCACTATGACTGGTGATTCCCTTAGGGGCACGCTGACCGGACGTTCCGACTTCGACTTTCCAGCTCCCGGTGCTCCAACCTGAGAGTGCCCAAAGCTTGGCAAGGCAGGTACAGGCGGCGCGTCAGTAATCATGCTGTTTGGCCGTAAAGTCTTCCCTGGAATTCCACCACGGTCATTGAAGCTGCTGCTGGAGGGAGTCCTAGAACCCAAATAGCCCTGACTTCGTGTCTTGCTGCGGCTCCTCGCAAACCGAGCAGCTGCTTCTTCGTCCATACCGGTAGCCTTCCCCCTGAAGAACTCTTTGTTTGTGTGATTTGAGCGTGTCCATGTCGGACTGTCAGACGGCCGGCGAGTCTCGGCAAGAACTGAACGTGCGATGTCGTATGGGCTTCCGCCAAGTGTGTCAATCATCGTGCCAAAATCAGCGATTGTTTCCGGGAAATCTTCTTCGTGCGTTACACATTCGCGACTGGAGCGTCTGGACTTCGTCCAGTCAAGGAAAGGACGATGACTGTGTGATGGGCGGTCATGATTGCTAGAGCTCTTAGTGTGTATCGGTGGAGATTGCTGCTTCACCGGGAAAGTCGCCTCTTCAAGCATCTTCGTGGGCGACGGAAACCTGATCGGGACTGAGACAGGTGGCATGTCTGTAGAGTCATCCCCTGAACTGGTGTGTTGCAAACTAGGAAAGGTATGCTCAAGCAACGGAAACGAGCGCTGCCTCTGAGCAAGTTTAGCAGCCACGTCGGCAGGGATAGGAGGTATATGTGACTGGCTAAGCTCTCGGTAGCCCTGGACGGTGATGCACTTCGCCGGCAGAGGCTGCGACAACGGTCTTCCCTTCTTCAACTTTCGCTGAATGATTGCTATCGGTGACGGAGCAGTTTCATGTTGTGGTGACTTGGCAGAGCTAGCAGGAGTGGTATGTGAGCATGGGTGATGATCACCTAATTTGTCCACGACATTCGGTGCTCCTAACGTCAAAGGTTCGCCCGCAGAAAAGATTTGGGAGTACGCAACGCTTCTGATAGCCCGGGCCGCGTTACTCTCGTCTGAGGGCGGCGGCGGCGGCGGAGGAGGCGCTCGTTTTGGTGGTAATAGATATCCTCCATCAGTCAGTGTTGAGGTGCTATCGGATGCTCCCATTCCAGACACAATCTCTAGTCCTTGCTCCTTTTTCAGAGATCGAAGAGACGCATTCGAACTGTAGCCGCTGTCTGCCTTACTCAAAGCTTTCTCTGATTGAGTAGGCGAAGGGATCCGACCGAGCTCTGTGGAAGATCCGAGATACGGGTTGTGGCAACTACCTTGCTCGAGGGTTGACGTTGTCCGCCCATTGAGTACGCGAAGCGCGTCCTCTCGGGAGCCACCCTGAGCATGTCCATTTTCGGCGTCCTCCACAGCCAGACTCCACTCAGGCTTCCTTGCCGAAGCTGCCTGCGTAGCGAACACAAAGCTTTCATCTTCGAAAAGGTTGTCTTCAAACTCGTTCGCTTTTGTGGTCGACATTACATTGAGGCTACCTTGAACGTGAGGGTCCGCCTGTAAGAAAGGACTGCAAGGTAACTCCGTTATGTACTCCTGGGCAATACTCGAAGCTCCATCTGCAAGATCATTCGAAGTCCCATACGCTGACATAGATCGTTGCTTCCTTGAAAGCGACCGAGGGATAGCCTGCTTGTGCACATCGTCCTGTAACAACGCATTCACTTTCGATCTCTCGTGATGCCAACGGCGACTTCCAGACGTCGCAGAGCGATTCACATCAAGCGTGGAGTCTGGAACTCTGTCTGGCCCAACCACTCGCTTCTCATCCAAGAACAGATGACTCGCTGCCGGCAGAGATTGTTTACTCTGCCAGTGAAAGTTTCTGGGTATAAAGCCGTCTTCTCTCACTTCGGTTCTGCACCGACCAGGAGATGCAAAGTGATCCCCTGCTACATCGGAATGCGCAAAAGATTGACCGTTAGCGAGATAAACGGTGCTTTCGCTTGGGGCAGGTGACGCGGTTCCATTCGTGATACGCAGTGTTCCAAGCTTGAGACCTCCCAGGTGACCATAATCATGAAAGGTCGGCGTTGCTGTGCGGGCGACCGGTGAGACTCGTCCATGGTCTGCAAGGTCTAAAACAGCCAGGCGGGCAAGTGGCGACGACTCAGACAGATGAGGGTTGTAATAATAGGCGCGATCGAGCTGGGACTGAAGTTTACTTCGAGGTGGGGGCTTGCGCAGGATGTCATCCGGCACTCGCGTTGCTATGCCTGGCGTCAGGAGAGAGCGCCGACGTATAGGTGACAAGACCGGATTGTTAGGTGCAGCTTCGTCCACCGGCGACAACAGATGATTGAACGCGGCGAGCTCATCTGTCGAGGCTTTCGCTCGTATGTCTTGATGCAGCCGTCTGGCTACTTCCGAGTCCAGTGTCGAGGACTCAGGTAGAAGGACAAGCCGAGAGGCGCCTGAGGAGTGGATAAGATTCGTCGAGGAGCCCCGTCCGCTTGATGGTTGTGAGCTAGGCGAACCGGATCGCGAAAGGCGGTCCCTGACACCATTGACAAGCTCTCCAAGCCCACAACGCCGCTCGCAATCCCCTTCAGGAGGCTCGTTGCGAGATGATCCCCCAATAGAGCCAAAGAGATGAGCGCGTAGTTTCGGCCTGGCCTCCGGTCGACTTCTACGCTCCCCAGATGGCGAGGTCACCACGGCTTCAGTTTCGCCGATATTGAAAACCTTCGGAGGCGTCGACGAGATGTCCCGCTCTGTCTGGGGGTAGGCAAGAGCCAACAGATTGGACGACGACGCATTTGTCTTTGGTTTTGAGAGTCTGTACTGCTCCCGTGGAGAGGGAGCCGATTGAGTATTGCCCATACTGCTGCGAGCCCTTCCTCTCCATTCAGTCTGTAGTAGTGTGTAGTCTGAGCATTTACCTCAGTAATTCAGCCATAACATCGTGTACTCTTGGGCCTGATCAAGTATAAGATTGATAAAGGAAGGCAGGCGGGCGTCTGAGCAATGGTCGCAGAGATATGGAGTTGGAAGCAGGTACATGGAACATGGAACAAGGAACAAGGTAAACAACTCTTCGTACTCCGTAGCAGGTAATGGATTATTGCCGGTGGTGTACTGTACTGTACTGTACTGTAATATATTAGAGGTAACGTTACCTCAGTTCAGGGTTGGAGGTCCTGCGAAATAACGTTCCTTCGCTTTGAGTTTCATGATCATAAACATAACTTACCGTACTTTACCGTACAAGGCATGCATTAGGTTACAGGTATTATATACCACCTAATATCATTGTTGTGGCTCATTAAACTTGTGGCTGAGCATTGGGGAAACCTGGAAGTACGAAGCGTACCTTATTGTAACAAGACTTCGCCACTCCGCTAACCCAGAACGCATAACCGTTGTCTATCAAGGGTGGCTGGAAGGGTTGCACAGCCACCATTTGCGCCACAAGGACATCTTCAACCGCGATGAGCATGCAGGAAGCAGGATGCAGGATGCAGGATGCAGCTCTTCCATCCTATATCCAAGTCATTCATGCAAGCTGCCGTGTAAACCGAGACGGCGCACCACACAGCGAATAAACGTGCCTTTACTTCGTACTCATCATTACAGACATAACTTACTTGGACGGAGTACTGTACACGTAGATGCTGACGACTCCACCGTCTCCAATGACGCGCCATGTCCAGGGTCGACCGCTTCCCTTTCCTTTCGCAAGCCGAATTTCACGCCGCATGCGCCTCTCTCGCTGAAAAGTGGCATGCATGTGCCTCGTCAGAATCTTTGAGAATCAACATCAAGCGTGAAGTAATTGACCCTTGTTTCTCTTTCATTATTGCTGCATTGGAGTGATTGCAATCCATTCAGCAGTCCGGCTGTTGGAGTCATCATCTTCCACGTTTTGATGGCAGCAGGCTATGTCAAGCACATAACAAGTACAATCCATATGATGAGCGTAAACTCATCTTTTGGCTTCAAAGGGTGAACATCATTATCTCGTGGTCACAAGGTCGTTGAAGATAGATCCCTTCCTCAAACCATCGGATGACTCTTCGAATTTGACCGAAGACGAAGAGGCCGTTTCTGACGAGGAGATCGCTGATGATGATGACGTGCGTGTTCACATCCTCACAGAATTATATGTCCCGAGAACAGTCTCATATTGATTTGATGGTTATAGGCAGCCCGAGCTACCAGTATGACTACTGAGTCAACCGTAGAATATCACATTCTGCTGTCGCAAACCTATCGTGTCCCTGTGCTGTACTTCTTCTTGCGTAATCTTCCTGTTATGGGTCCGAAAGGTATCAACGCGGTCTACGAGTTTCTCGTACCACATCAGTTCCGATCCGAACTCCGGACGGTTGGGGTTGTTGGAGCAATCAGTATTGGCGTCAGTACTTTTCGGCTTCCTAGCAAAAGTGACCCACATTGACTGAATCTCCTAGAATCATCCCATCTCCGACATACCAGCTTTTTTTGTCCATCCATGCAACACTGCATATGCTATGGCCGAGATTGCTGGGAGTGCAGCAGTGACGGTTGAGGAGTATCTCCAGATGTGGATCGGACTTGTTGGGAGGCCGGTTGGTTTCTACCTAAGCAGCGAGTTTACATCGGGGATGAAGACGACAGCGTTGTATATCGACTGAGTACACGCCTGTGCCTTCCTATCGGCACCATTCTGTAGTCTATATCCGTACATTCCGTGAGCTTCCCGCACTAAGCCTAAGTTAAAACTCAGGGATATCCATTGCGCCAAAACACCACGACGATGCCCACTTCAATAGGGGGTCTGATTTTCCACACTTTTACGCCAAGCAACTAGTCCTCGTCGGAAGAAGCCTCCATTGGCGCATCACTGTCATCTTCCTCCATCGGGGCGTCTTCAGCATCACTTTCATCATCTCTTCTCCGCTTCACACCCTGTAGGCCCTCCGCATCGTTCTGTATTCCATTGGTGGCCGTATCGGGCGGGTTGAGCGAGCTGGCTGCAGCTGATGGCGGTGGGGCGGGGCCGGAGGCTGAGGATGGCGGGGCGTTGAAGATGGACTGCTGCAATTCCGTGGACGTGACCGCTCCAGCTGCTACGACGGGCATGTGATATGTTCCGTCGAGCTTTGCAATCGTGTCCGACTTGCTCTTGGCGTACTGTATCTTCTGGAGGCACATGCGGTCAGTAACAAGCATGAAGTGTGCCTGAGCCACAGCATGGAGAGAAGTACCATTTCCTTGCCAAAGAATTCGAACCCCTGCAAAGCCCTTAGAGCTTGCGTGCTCGCTTGAACATCACGGTATACGATGTGTGCTTGCCCGCGCATTTTCATCGTCTTTAAAGCTACCACATCGAGTACTGGACCATAAGTCGAGAATAATGTGTATAGTGAAAGTCGGAGGTCTTGCTTCTGAAGCTTATCAGGAAGATTTGTACAGTAGAGACTGGAGGACCATTATTCGCGTGCAGTAACAGCATCGGATCCCTTCGAGGGTCGACTTACGTTTGGTTCGGAGCACCAAGAGACTGCCCAGGTTTGGGAGGGCCATTGTGTGTTGGCATGGCTCGAGCTGCCATATCGAGGCTCAGTCTAGTCCAACGACCTGATGTTGAGAACGACCGGTAGCACAAGCGGTTCTATGTCACGATTTCAACCTTTGAATGTGGACCAATCAGAAGCGAGAGAGCTTGCTACGGTACCTAGCTTCAGTCGTCAATCCCCACAACAACATTGTGATCATCCAATATTTCAAGCTGCGATAGTAGAGAGCTACTCCTATCGCCTCAGTTCTTACAGCATTCCCTATGGCTGCCCCAGAGGTCCATCATCTCTTTCATCACCCCATAGCCGACCACTCCTTCTCCGCCGACAGGCAAACCCTGGCCGTAGCGCACGAGAACAATGTGGAACTCTACGCACGATCTGGGGGCAAGTTTACTCTACAGGATGAATTGAAAGGCCACGATAAGACAGTCACAAGTGTGGACATTGCGCCGAGCAGTGGGAGGATCGTTACTTGCTCACAAGGTGCGTCATCTTTCGATATGGCACCTCTAGGATGCTTGACTCGGGCTTGTCGCAAGGAGCCTCATATTTGCGGCCGACTAAGCTAACAGCAATTCCTGACAGACCGAAATGCCTACGTTTGGGAACCCTCTTCGTCCGGTTACAAGCCTACCCTGGTGCTACTTCGTATCAACCGTGCGGCGACGTTTGTCCGCTGGTCACCATCCGAACTCAAATTCGCGGTCGGATCGGGTGCCCGTGTCATTGCCATCTGCTATTTCGAAGAGGAGAACGACTGGTGGGTGTCGAAGCATATCAAAAAGCCGATCCGCAGTACGATTACTACACTGGCATGGCATCCCAACTCGGTCTTGCTGGCCGCTGGCTCTACCGACGCCCATGCTAGGGTGTTTTCCAGTTTCGTCAAGGGTGTAGATGCGAGGCCCGAGAGTAGCGTGTGGGGTGAGAGGCTGCCGTTCAACACGGTGTGTGGGGAATATCTCAATAACTCGGCTGGCTGGGTGCATGGATGCGCCTTCTCCCCGAGTGGAGACGCACTTGCGTTTACGGCACACGACAGTAGTGTCACCGTCGTATATCCAAACGGGCCAGAGCAGCCACCAAAGGCTGTCGTCAGTCTTAGCACACAGCTCCTCCCCTTTGCTAGCTTGATTTGGAACGGTGAAAGCGAGATCATCGCTGCTGGATATGTATGGCCCCCCTTCCTCGGGGCAGTGTGGATTGGCAAGACTGACTGGTGGTTATCCAGGATTGTGAAGCGTACCGTCTACGTGGGACTGAGCAAGGTTGGCAAATTGTTGGGTCCATGGAATCCAAAGGTCGCCCAGGTATTGGTGATCACCGGGAGGAATCTGCGCTGAACATGTTCCGGCAAATGGATCTAAAGGGAAAGGTCAAAGATGATACGCAGTTGAAGACCGTTCACCAAAACACTGTTAGCACGATCAGAGCTTACGAGCATTCCGGGGGATCTTTGAAGAAGTTCAGTAGTAAGATCTTCCCAGGATCAACAAACATGGAATAGGCTTCAGACTGACAAGATACAGCGAGTGGTGTTGACGGTAGAGTTGTCATTTGGAACGTTTAGCAGATCAGTATAGAATTTCGTAAACAGTACGAGCCCTTTTTACAAGGCCATTGCGAATCTCCAACAGTTGAACGAATCGTTGTCCTGACTGTTTCACGAGACCGATTTCCCCCTTTCTGGGCCCTTCCAAAAGCATGTTTCGAGAAGCGTGATCAACCAGGCCCGATCGCAAAGACTTTTCTGCTGTACCGCATATATTGTCCAGCTGTACCTCTGTAGGCCTGACAAAGGCTCAACGACCGCTAAGCCCGTCGATGTGGAAGTTGCTGGGCTTCTTATAAAAGGACTCAAAGCATTATTGACAGAGCCTACATGCTTCCGTCCCGTTCCTTTCTACGCCGGTCGGTCAACAAGCTGGGTACTTTTACCTGGCCTGGCCCGCTGTGGTCGCTGAGCTAGAAATACTTCTTTCCACCGGGTCGTCTTCCTCTCAGTACAGTGCCAGCGACAAATGTCCACCATGAGCAACTCAAAATGGGATGCTCCGCTACCGTCTGCCATTGCTACCGGAGCTGTCCGTGAGTCCATGGATCTGCACCAATGTCAACATGCAGAGAACCATACGAGTAACATGAGGACCGTGCCATGGCAAATCCCCTACAGGACCACGGACAACACGCTGCCCGCATCGGATCTCACGGTAGACCTCTGGTGTCAGTCCACAGAGCGGCGTCCGGAGGGGCCGGTAAAGACCGGCAGACGTCCAGGGCGGTCTAGTTTCTTCTCTCCACCCATCTCACCAACGAGCCAGCCGGTCGTCGGTCCCTCAAGGCCGCAGAATCAGAGAGAATTTTCGCCAAAACCAACCATACGAGCGGCAGCTGCACCGGTACGGGAAGAGCCTGGGCCACAGCATGACGGCAGCGCAACTTACAAGCTCCCAGCTGAAACCTACTTCCGGAGGTATATGTCCGTGTCGGATGTCGAAACGCTCATGCAGCCACCGCCGAGCCGATTGTCGCTGGCGGACGTGGCCTCACTAGCGTTCAACCCGACGTCGTCCCCAATGGCGGTATCCGTGCCCTCAGTCATGTCTTCGGTCACCTCCAGCGGCATCGCCGACCGGCAGCGCGGGCTGTTCGAAAGACTCGTCAGAATCTGCACGACCGCGGCGCGAACGTACTGGCGGAGTCAGTTCCGCTCCCACTTGACGGCGGCCGTCGTGGACCGTCGGCGCACCGAGCACGGTCGGTATCGCGTGACGCCCTACAGCCGCCCCGCCAACCGGCCGTATCACGTCCTGCAAAGAGCTCACCAGCGGCGCGCCCACGCGGCGGAAGAAGCCCCGCGGGGCCTGATGGATATCCTCGTCCGCATCGCCGACGGGCTGTGGGAACGGGCGATCGCGTCGGGCTCTCACGCCGAGGAGCTGCAGGCGGTGCATCGGATGGGGAATTTGTATTCTTGGGGGGACCGGGTGCTCGGCGCGACGCGTGTGACGGACTTCTTGTCCGACGAGAACGTCTACACCGTCGTCATGGCGGCCAGGGACTTGGTCAGCTGGCTGCTCTGCGAAGAGGGGAAGCGGGAAATCGATGAGTTGTGGGAAGGCCGATGGGGTTTTGGTGGTTTCGAATCGGGCACGGTCGAGTGAGAGGGATTGGAGGGTCAGTGGTGGGCGTGGCAGCAGTCACAGCAATGATTTCTAAACCCCCAGTTGCGCATACGGACTGGCAGATACTCGAGAGTTTGCGGCTAGTGTCAAACGACGGATAGTGTGAGAGATGGTACCTGGCTATCATGTCCCCTTGGGTCACATTCAAGGTCTAAGCCCTCATAGACATGGGGAAACAATCCATTTATTACCTGCCTCGCCGTCTATAGTCGGGGTGGGCATACCAGAGCAACGTCGTTAGGCAGGTCACACATCGAACTTGCGGTGCAACGCAAAAGTGCAGTCGTAATCTCTATATAATACTATACCTTTATGCTGCAAAATGCTACGTATCAAGTCAAATGAGGCAAATTTGCGACCCGTGTTCCACACATGGCGTACCTAGAGATAACAGTGTTGTTGAGTTGATCAGATGGCAACGATCGAATTGTAAGTCTATCGGTAATCTTGGTTATCAACACGCAGAGCAGAAATCCGTAAGCTATACGGCCGTTGAACGCCTTCGCGACCTATGGATATCCAAGTGAAAAATCATCTTATGGAATCAAAAATTCTGTGCCGGCGCGGGCTTCGTGATATTATTGGTTGGCCCGTTCACATGATAGCGACTGGATGTGGTTGGATCCTGCGTGATGTTCGTGCGACCTCCGTTTACATAGCCATACTCTCCGTTACCAATCGACTGGTCATGACCGTTCGTGAAATGAGAACCACCGCTGTTGTGGCCCAATTCCAGCTGAGGTGCCGAGCTTTGGTGGTGCTTCGTCCGTACAGCCGGCAGTAAGTCGACGAAGAAGGTAAAGACATAGAAAGTAAAAATTAGCGCCACGACCCACTCCTGATGATATGTTAGTGAGCCAGACCGCGGCTTGTTTAGGCTGTCGCTTTGACTCACCAAGACGGCTCCGGCGTTCCTGCTGCCGCGGAATGTGCAAACAAAAAAAGCTATGGCCATGGCAATCTCAACTAAAATGAAAGCGAGCTTCAGCCAGAACGAACTCCGGAGGACACGGTGCTGCCGGAAGTGCACGCCCAGTCGTTGATATTCCGCACAAATGAAGATAGCTGAGATGACATAGCCGCCGCTGTAAATTTGTTAACCAAATTTGTTCTCAACCGGGGGTCTCGAAACTGACATGAACAGCAGTAAAAAGCCATCATGTAGGCGATGATAGCGTAAGGTGTCGAACACGGAGAGCAATATCAGACCACAGGTCCCAGCAACGGCAAATATGATCGACAAAACAGAGAGCGCCACCTCCGTCGGCCCCGAGTTTCTAGCCAGCCGGCCTGTGTGACGTAGCAACCTCTCGGCCGCGAACGATAGATCGAGGAGTATAGTGGTGACACTGGTGTGAGCATGTAAGCACTATTCCGCCACGAGCTCCAGAAGCACAGAAGGTAGTATCACCAGCAACCGGCTATGAAGAGTGGCTTCAGCCGTTCAGCCCCGATGTCTAGCGCGAGCATTAGTTCCGACATCGAACCTTTGAATGCTATATTGGCTCCTTGCCTGAAATATATCTGTGTTTATGGCTTGTCAGTACACGAGCTGCGCGTTGAGACGATGTAAATCATACGCTATCCGTTGACCCTTGTCCATAGATGGATAGATCGGTGATCCCTGAACCAGCCAGACGATCAACATCGCAAGGAGCATGCCGAGCTGTACGAAGCTTAGCAAGAGGACAGAAACCGCTCGAGACGGAGGAAACCAACCCATGTACATGCCGAGAGGATGGGCAGGATCCAAAAAGAAAGAAACCACATTTTTGCGAAAAGCTGGTCAAAAGCGTCTTGACGATACGAACACCCGTGCGATGCGACGGCGGTTGTCAAATATGGCAGGGCAAACAGGCGGCCGCCCTTGGTTGGGAAGTTAAAGTATTTATTATCGTGGATGACGAACGGACGACGTCAAACCGTCAACCGGCAAACGCAGTCGACGAGGGCGGGTTGTGCCTCTTCTTGAGGTAAAGATGGGTGGGATTGAGAACGAAATTGAAGTTCAACGACAGCCACTAAGGTTGGCGGTCAGGACAACGACTCCAGTAAGGTGAAGTACTGATCCAAGAGAAGGAAAAACACACGCGCGGCGTAAGATGGCTTAGTTTACATGGTGAGGTAAGGAACCTTGTCTGAGAAGAGTCTATGATTTAAGTTACGTCACTGGAAGTCGCGAAGAGCAAAACCCTCTTTCGCGCCGAGATTATTGCCGGGGTTACCTTCCCGGTTTACTTCACACATTGCACGTGACGTTACCCTCCGGACCAAATTGTCAAGCTTCGGGTAAAACGTTGTTCTGTTCGTTTGATATAGGAGCGAGGGGGCAAGTAAGAGCACGTCTGATATAGGTGTAAAATGGGTAACTTGTTGCAAGTCTCACGTAGATCGGAGGACGCACATGCGAATATATAGAGCATGCAAGACCCTCTTGACGAAGCAAGAAGACCAATGATTATCCCCAAGCCTTTGATACGCCAAAGTAGAGCAAGTTGAAGTGAGAAGCAATCTCCCACTGCTACCGTCGCCCTTTTCTTTGACGTCCTCCGGGGATTTCAGGAGAAACAATCCTCGAGAAGTAACTCCCGCGCACAGGCATCTCATCAACCTGGATATCGTAATCATTACCGAGATCGTCATAATCCTCGTCACCTTCGCTCACATAGACCTCTACAGGGCCACTACGAGGCTGTAGACGGGATAATGCCGGATCAGAGGAGCTTGCTCCCATCCTGGCGTCCGCCACGTAAGGATTGGCAGGGACGCGCCGGACGGAAGAATATTGTATATCCGGCGGTCCAGACACGTTGCGTCTCTCCTGCAGATATGGGCTTGCCACGTGCAGTGCCGGGGGTGAGTATGTCTGGTACTGGAAAGGATCGACGACGTGTGTCTGCGCGGACGATGGGGCCCGGACACGGGGCAACCAAGCTGGCTCGTCGGGAAGTGGTCGTGGCGGGCCTCTTGGAGAAGAGGATGGTAGACGGACGGTCGACTGGGCACCTCCCGGAGCCGAGGAATAACGCTGGGGTGGGCGTTGCTGCTGATATTGTGGCGCAGATGATGTGCGCTGAGCGTGCTGGTCGTCACGGGAAGCTGATCGAGACGGGGAGGCGGATGGCAAAGCAGTGGGAGACCCTCGTACACCAGGAGGTGTATACATTGGAAGCCCGTCTGAACCGGAAGGAAGAACTCCTGAAAAGGATGCCTCGGCTGGCAAGTGCATACTGCGCTTGTCTTGCCGTGCTGATGAGCTCCTACTTTCCCTCCGATTGGGTTCCGGAAGGGCTCTAGTCCGGCTCCCAAGAGCCCGTCCACTCCGAGCACTGTGTCTATCCTTGCCACTGCCACTACCACCACCGCCCGATGCACCACGTCTGTCCGTGGACATATCGACCTCTGCTGCCCGCAGTCTGTTACGTTCCAGTGCGTCGAGCTCAGGCTGGGTCAATCTGACCCTGGTTCTTCCTAGCATTTGTGCACGACGGATTCGCTCCATGGCCTTTCGGACGAGCTGCTCTTCCTTGTCCCGCATTGCGTCCTGTGATTCCGTTCCGTCCCAGGAGTGAATGACAGCACCCAGATTGTCGTCGGAGAAATCTGAACCGCTAAGGGAATCATAGGTCTTTCTATGCCTAGATGCGAAACCCCGATCGGTACCAGTAGTATAAAGCTTATCACTAGCAGCTTGCTCTGGTTCTCCGTGGTGGTGAAACCCCACCTCCCGCCCATAGTCGTCTTCACTTTCAACTTCTTCGAACCGATCATACTCCTCCCAACGTCTCGACTGTCTGGGCCCCTCCCGCCTCCTCATCCCTCGCTGGCCCCTTGATGGTCTTCCCCTTTGGGGCAAATCGTGTGGAGTTCGCGGCCGACCACCTAGACCGCCTCCTCGGAAAAAGCATTCTCGATTGGTCTGTCCATGAACGAGGCATGGCCGAATACGCTCACTCCGGTAGCTCCAATGAGCCATAAGACAGTCGATATAGGGGATGCCCACATCCCCAGAGGCACAGCAATGACAAGCAGTGCGGTATAAAGCTGTGACGTTGTGGCACGAGCAGCGCCAAGTTCCAGATCGCGACCACCTAGCTTGCCAATCCCATACATGCCACCCACCACTAAGATGATGACGAAGAGTAAGAGGTAGTTTGTGAGGAGGCTGTAGATGCTCAACATGATGAAAACAACGAAGTAATTGCTTGAAAAGTAACCGAGGTTGTAGTTGACTCTCGTCTGAACCTCGGAGAAGTTGGCCGGCTTCGATAAGCGTTTGAGGTCGAAGAACTCGGAGATGGGTTTGAGGTTCGCGAATCGGGACGCAATGGACTTGGAACGGACGCCGTCAAACCGACCTTGGAGATTAAGCCGGGACGTCAAGGCCTCCAGGGGAATCTGTATGCGCGCCATTCTGAAGATTCCAGGTGGGAATATCGAGTCAGAAAATTGATTTATTTCTGCTTGCTTCGGAAGGTCGTCGTATCGGTATTACCAAAACAACAGGAGTAGGGTTGGACTTTCAGCTGTTGAACTTGTTATGTGAGCTGTCGAATATTCCACTTGCAATCCACATCAGAGCAGGCATGTGAGGCTAGATAGAGATAGAGATAGAGATAGAGGTAGAGGTAGAGGTAGAGGTGTGTGGGTATACCTTACCTTCTGAGGTGGGTGGGAGTTGAGGTCGTGCCCAAACAACTGGCAACTTTGTGGAACAAACTGGGTAGGAGTTTTCCAAAGGCGAAGCGATCAATCAGGTACAAAAGTACAAAAGTACAAAAGTACAAAAGTACAAAAGTACCAAGTTACCAAGGTCCACTGCTGGTAGGGTGCTGTACCTTACAAATACTTGATTTGGACTTATAACGTTCTCTGTGAGGGATGCAGCTCAGAGGTACTGCAGGTGCCCATTAACAATTAACATGAATGACATCTTACCTAACCTAAAGGTATGAAGAGTGAGGTAGGTACCTTAAGGTAGAGATGGGTGAGGTCCATCCCCAATTCCCCATCATCAAGGTATAAATACCTTCGGTACTTTGTACAGTACCAATGACTTCGTAACGTTACAGTAAGGTACATAAGGTATTTGTACCTACCTAAGGTAACGACTGGCGCCACGTTTGGGAACTAGGCCTAGAAAAGAATCTCACTGCAAGTAAAGTAAAGTTAACTTATACGCGACGATCACATCAACCTGTAAATTCTCCCACTTGAGTCTTGACATGCTTTAGCTCCTCGAGGGTAGCTCGGGTGTAGAGTATATGCACACTCTGCTGCCATCATGAGAATCAGCATATTCTCGTTGCTACTATGTTGCGCCCTCTCGGTGTTGGTCGCGGGCTGGAGCAAGGAAGGTAGTTGACTTCGCCTAGAACTGATGATCTTGTCGAGCGCTAGCTGACTGCCCGGAGGGCAGACCAAGAGATATTCCGCCTCAAAGACGAAGTCGAAGCCTCCGAAGGAGCTGATGTCACCTTCTACGGTATGTATACTATGCACGCTTCTGACCGTTGTCAGCACATGTACTCATCTGCGGCCGTGCTAGACTTCTTAGGCGTCAAGCCCCGCGCATCGCAGGATGAGATAACGAAAGCCTTTCGCAAGAAGTCTCGTCTCATCCATCCGGACAAGGCCAAGCAGTCGTTCATAGCCTCACGGTCTGAGCCCAGCTCAAAGCCACGTACGGGAGCAAAGGGCAAGAAGCCTGATGTCCGTGTCAATAAAGGCCCTACTCAGCGCGAGATCAGAGATGCCGAAAAGCAGGCCAGCGACAGGTTTGCCCGTCTCGGCGTTATCGCAAATATCTTGAAAGGTGCGGGCAGGGAGCGGTACGACCACTTTCTAAACAATGGCTTCCCGAAGTGGAAAGGGACTGGATACTATTATGCAAGGCTTCGACCTGGGCTGGGCTCCGTTCTGATCGGTTTATTGGTAATAGGTGGTGGAGCGGCTCATTACGCAGCCATGTACCTCAGCTGGAAGCGGCAACAGGAATTTGTGGGAAGGTATATTCGACACGCACGACGTGCCGCCTGGGGTGACGAAATCGGCGTCAAGGGTATACCGGGGATAGACACGCCTGCAAGCGGCTCGTCGGCGGCTCCTCAGGCGGACGGGGCTGGGGGAGCAATGGCCATGAACCGTAGGCAGAAGCGTCTTCAGGAGAAGGAGACTAAGAAGGAGAGGGACCCGAAGAAAACAAAAGGAGCTCGCGTCAACGGTAACGATAACCCCGCTGAAGCAACACCGATGAACGTTCCTCGTGGGGAAAGGAAGAAGGTCATTGCGGAAAACGGGAAGGTCTTGATTGTGGACTCGTTGGGCAATGTTTACTTGGAGGAAGAAGGTGAAGATGGAGAGAAGGCGGAATACCTGCTTGATGCGGACGAGATCCCGAAACCTACTTTCAGTAAGACGGTGCTTGTTCGACTACCGGTGTGGCTGTTCAATAAAAGCATCGGGCGCCTCATATCTACGGCGCATGCAACCCACACAAGCGAGGGCATCGATGAGACAGAGAGTGGTACAGATGCGAGCGATCAAGGTGTTGAGAGGGTCAAGACCGCCACTGACCGTACCTCACGCAAACGTGGGAAAAAATCCGGAAAGACTCCCTGATAGGATCCTGGATATGGTCTTGAGCATTTGACCAAAAAGCGTTGCTGCCTACGTTTCCCCATTCACCCGAGTCATATTTGGTGAACTCCTACAACTGCCACACCCTGAGCAGGCGAACGGCGAGCCTAGTAATATTGGCCTCTATGAGGGATAATTGGCATCTCAGTCGCAACCCATCCGCCAAAGAGAGAAAGGAAATGCCGAGAATGGCGACCAATATCAGTACACTAGACTCGTGCCGATTAGATTTTCGTTGCTTCGAAGTCCCCAACATCGCACAGTCTAAGATCCGTCCGCAGACCCAATACGCGTCCCCCACCTGAACCTGCTGAAAGCCACACCAAGACAAACTCATCTCGGATGCGTAACTGAACTGCCGTCTCGTACATCGGCGTTCCAAGTTAATCTTGAATTGACTCAGGTACAAACCGCTCACCGTTCCCATTGTCAGAGCGAGCCAGGGTTCAGAGCTTTTCACATAAACATCTGCGCGATCTTTATCACGCTCTGGAGCGCACCACCCCCAAAGCTGTCGAAATCCGTACCACTTCTCCTATCGCCATAGTTCGAATAGACGTCATCGTAACGTCCCCTCCCATTGCCCATGCCACCAAACATCGCCGATGGTAACCTGATACCGAAGCTCCTGATCACGTTGTGGAGAGCTCCACCGGTGATGAGGGGCATGATAACTAGCATGAAGACCTTCACGGGGTGCCGCCGGGCATAGCCATACAGATCTCGCAGTAAGCGCTTCAGCTGCGAGACCACTCGTCTGATGTAGCCATCTCGTGGACGACGACGATAGTAAGAGGACGAGGACCGATGACTTGGTGAGAACCAGCCCATGATGGTTTTGTTGTGGCAGGTCTCCGCACTCTGGTAGCGTGTCCGATGTCTATTGCTGGACGGACTTGGTGGTGGATGATGGGATCGATTGACTCGAGGGAGGTATAGGTCCACCCAGTGAACGCCAGACTCTTGGAATGAAATCGTGACACTTGTTCATGGCCGACAACTCTTGGGTTTCTAAACGACGATGCGCAGCCCTGTGCTTAGCAGCTTCGCTGAGTAAGCAGATCAATAGTGTGGGTTGCCTAAGGTAGGTAAGGTAAAGTATGTACAAAGACTCTGTACCTATGAGGTAGCTTGGCCGGTCACCAGGATGTTGCACGACAAGACTGAGGTGCTGGTCAGAGACTTACTATGTATGTATTGTTTATGATATTTGAGACGGCTCGAGGCTTGCTGCACAGCGGGAAGTGAATACCGTACATCTTTCATCAGCTTTCTTCAGATCGTGGCAACGCTTCTCTCTTGATGCTACCGTACCGGTAAGGCTGAAGCGCATACCATCAGTCGTCAACCACATTCTACATGACATCCACTCTACCTGTACACCTAACAACCCCTAAGTTCAATTACATTCAACCCCCTTATACTACGCCAACCAAGACCGATCCAAACAACCGGCCTGTTCCGTAAAGATCAAACCACTCTGCCAATCATAGTCTCGAATACCTAAACCGGCCCTCCATCATGAGCAGTCAGTCAGTCTGTGCCCCGATATGACGACGAAGCTGACGGAGAAATCTAGCTCCTCCGGTTGACTACTGTATGCTTTACTTCCCTCTGTCTGGACGCGATCTTTTGCAGCTTACGTAGCTGCAGATGCGGCACTCGAGATATCTTCGAATGCGACCCAACAGCAGATCCGAGATGCGTACAAGAAGTCGGTGCCTCTAGAGACGTCGCCCATCTCTTGGCCTGCTGTTGTGACTGACGGCTGCATAGGCAAGCTCTAAAATCGCACCCTGACCGGGTCCCATCCGACTCTCCGGAGCGCCCGGCCCGGACGAGGAAGTTCCAGCTGATCAACGATGCCTACTACACCCTCTCCGACCCGACCCGTAGACGAGACTATGATGCTTCGCGCTTGTTCCATGGCTTCAGTCCTCGGGCGGGCGCCTCCGGCTCCGATCCGGAGGCAGAGATCCCGCGGAACCAAGGCTCCGGTGGCTTTTGGTCGTCGTTCGGTTTCGGCGCGAAGGACAAGGCGGAAGAGGAACGATACAGCAACGAACAGTTCGGATCGATGTTTGAGGAGATGTTGCGAGAGGAGGGCATGGCCGAGGGCGAACATGCCAAACCCACCGGCAAGTTTTGGAGCCTGGTCGGTGGTCTGAGTGGAGGTGCGATGGGGTTCATCATGGCCAACTTTCCGGGAGCACTGGCGGGTGCCGTGGCAGGAAACCGGTTGGGGGCCGTGAGAGATGCGAGAGGGAAGAGTGTCTACGCCGTTTTCCAGCAGCTTCCCCAGGGAGACAAGGCAAAACTGCTGAGCGAGCTGGCTGCTAAGGTCTTTGCACATGCGGTGGGCTCATAGTAGCTTTGTCCGACGTTGTGGACTTTTGGTCAGCGCCTCGTTGGTTGTCGATCACACAAGCTTGCTCTTTCCTAGGCAGGCGTCAGGAATGCATGTATGCAGAGACATGGCATGTCGCTGTGTTCGGCTTCTTCTCATACTGGTTCAACTCTGTCTTTTTATGGCTCCGTGACTTTTTTCACTACTCTTATTATAGTTGGTGGTAGGGTGGAAATCCGAGTTTGCGTCGCTGCAATTGACCGAACTTTGAGCATAAGCTCATACCTATGAGGTAGTGGCAGCCTCACAAGTAAACCTGACGAAGTATTATACCTGCGCAGAGCCCAACATACTGCAGCCTTGAGACTTTGATATTCCAAATTTGGACTAGTATGAAACCGAAGGATGATTGCCTTTTAGTGACATTGACAACGTCCATAAGTGCCAGAGAACTAAGGTACGCAAAAGCACTGAGCTTACGAACACTCGGAGATTGACCCACCAGTGACATGAGGCCTCATGTTGTTGATCAGAACTTGCTCGTTATGAGATACATATACACAAATTGAAATGTTTCCCGCCAGCTGTGATACCCGCAAACTCAATCAAAGTGTTAGAGACAGTGAGGGAGGCCAGGCCGAAAGCACCAGCTGCAGGTCACACCATTTGTTCCTTTGCCACAAGTTGTGAGGCTGTGTGTTGAGTCGCTACTGACAGGTGCTATGCTATAGCGCAGGCCTATCCATAAGTACTCAATGCCTCACTCGTTCTAAGGCAAAGGCCACACAGTCTTGAGAGCGGTGTCAAGCCAGAATATGAACGATCTGCCCATCACGTAAAAACACTCAAACTGGTATCATGAACGGAAACAAACGAAAACTGAAATATCCAAGAAGTTCATCTCGCTCGAGGAAGCATTGGGTTTCGAATGACCCGCTTCAATCTTGAGAGTTGTGCGCGCACAATCATAGATCCTCCAGAAATTTGGAATCTCTGACCGGACTGTCTGATGCACGACCCGCGCTATCTAATGTGCGGGGGGGAGCCAGCTTCTCATCAAACGTATCTCGGGCTTCCTGGAACTCATCTCCACGCGAGCTGCTGGACCGGCGGCGGTCCTGTCGTCCTCGAGCATTATCCTCGTCACTTGACAAAGAACTAATGGAGGGAGAAGAGTCGGGTTTCATAGCTTTAGCGATGCCTCCTTCCTCCGATCCGGAATATAACCCTTGCTCGGACTTCTGCACATCGCCTCCAGAACCTTGTGTCCCGGCTAGGGCGACCTCCCGAACCGATGAATCACGGCGTTCGAGACTGCTAGTGCTCATGTTCGGGCCAGTCAAAGCGGCACCACCGACGAATGGCTTGCTGGGTTCGCTGTCTCTGCCCTCCGTGGCTTGCGTTTTGTGGGCCCGACGGGTAAGTTTCCCCTTCAGCCACGACTTAACTTTGGAATCACCTTTGGGTGACGTCGGTGATGTCTGCGGACTGGTCGCGGCTGCCGCCTGGGGCTCGGAAGTCTCCTTTGCCGTAGTTGTCGATTGAGATAGCTCCGCTGGGCCGGCAGTCGCGCCGAAGGAAACCGCCTCTGGTACTGGGGGGGTTTCAGACGGAGCAATAACCGGCGCAGAGACGACACGATCCGCAATCTCTTCCGCATTGCTAATAGTACCACTTGGTGCTGTGATGCTATCATTGGTAGATGTTGCCATTGGCTTGGCCGTTGTATCTATTCCAAGTTTGTTCGAGACCGTATCTTCTTTTTCTACAACTTTCACATCGGTCGCAATGGAATGTTTGGGTACCTCTTTCGACTTTCTCTTCTCCTCTTTCTGCGTGCGTTTCCCTTCAGCTTTACGGGTCTTCTCCTCGTGCTTCCGTAGTCGCTCCACTCGCTTCTCCTCTTCTGTAAATTGTGAACGACCGCAGAGTCTACGAAACGGATTCATGATGAACCTACCTCTCGCGCGTTTCTGCTCAGCTTTCAGCTCTAAATCTCGCCGCTTTTCCTCTTGTGCAAGCCGTTTTCTCTCTTCATTGTCCAGTCTGATCTCCTCCTCCCGCGCTCTTTGCTTCTCCGCTTTAGCGTTGATTTCATCCAATGTCGGTTGAACTCTAGCAAGTGCAATGGCATCAACCTCTGTCTGATCAAGGTACTTGCCACCCCCAATGTTGACTTTGCCGTGGTTGACCATGCGAGTTTTGGAGTCTGCTTGTGCGCGAGCTTTCGCCTTTGTTTCCCACTCCTCCATCATCGCCGGTGAGACCTTGCCTGTCTCTGCGAAGACTTTCTCGTCCATGCCGTGCAAGCGGGCCGCAACGTTACGCTGTGCGGCTGCCATCAAGGCCTCCCGGTCTTGCTGTCGTTTCTTTTCGTCGACCTTGGCTAGCTTGTTGCTGAAAATGGACATCTCGGAACGAATCTTCCGCGACTGTTCCTCATCCGAGGTGACACTTGGTGAATCGAAAGATGCCCTGCGTCTGGATCGCCCCTTGATAGACAAGCGTGCATGAGGAGGAGGGTTCATCCCATAGTAGCTGCGATACTCATCATGTTCGTCTCGAAGCTTTGCCAGGCGCTCTGCTGCGAGTTTCTGAGCCGCTTCTTGTAGATTGGTGTACTGCGGAACGGAAGCTCCAGCACTATTACTAGCAGCAATGGACGGCTGGCGTGCGTGCACGGTGTGGGCGGCAGAGTGACTGTCCGAGCGTCGGGCCTCGGTAGCCTGATCAATTGTACGCTGCTGAATTGCGTACATTTGCTTTGCCATTGATACAGCCGCAGCGCGGAGGCCTGCCTGTCTGTTCTGTTCCTCAACTTCAATCGCGACAGGAGGGTGCGATGTATACATCTCACGAGGTAAAGTTGTCACCGCGGCATCGTGTATGCGACGTTCGTCGACTGGAGAGAGAAAATATCCACCTGAAGGCTTGGTCGCCCTGGCCGCAGCATTGAGTGCATTGGACGCAGCATGCTCAGAGTCTGGATACGGGCTGTTTACAACAGGGGTTGATCCTGCTCTTCTCCGACTTCCAGACATCGCCCCCGTAGCAGCAAGTAGGGCCCGCCTGTTGCCATCAGCAGTATAGCCGTAGTCGATCTGAGGGCTGAGCTCTTTCTTCCGCATGGCTTGCTCTGCCGCAGAATTCCCATATTCAGATGCCTCTGGTCTCCATATGTCAACATGGCCACCGTCCTTGGCTGCCAGGAGTGCGGCCTTCGAGCCAGCCGCGCTGAGCTCGGGGTGCCACAGCGGCGGAGGCTTGTAGTCTTTTGCAAGCATCGCCGCCTTACCAGCAGAGGAGGACGCAACCGGTTTCCAATACTCAAATGACTTGCGATTGGCATTCGCAAGACTCGCTGCAGCCCCCGCCGACGAGTCCTTGTCAGATAGTCCCCTTGAAGGAAAGGATGGCAGCTCCCTGGGATCGGCATATTTGAGCGAAGTCGCCGCACCTATGGGAAACAAATGTAAGCGTAAAGAGCCAAAAATATGTCGTCCTTGTACAGGCATGCTTTACCCGCTGATGACAACTTGTTATCCGCATCTAATGGATACTCGCTATTCGAGTCCGAAGCTTGCTGTGTGTGATTCTTATAGAGCGCCACTGTAGCAGCTTCGAGATATGTTCAGTCAGTCTCTACGAAATTGCGAAGATTGCGCACACCTTGATCCTCGAGTTTCGAGGAAGACGTTCGGTCACGACTCGGCGCATGCTCCGTAGAGGCCGTCGCCATTACGCAGCTGCAAAACTCGTTTGATGATAGCTGTAATAGCTAGGAGATACCGTCAAGTGAGTAAATCTAGTGCCGAAGGATGTTGCTGATGTGGATGAAAGTAAGTTAGGTAGGGAGAAGCTGGCTGTTGATACCTGAGGTACTACTGTACCTCAAGGTAAGGTAAGGTACCGGACGGGGCCTTGGCTTGCCCACGATTCTACCTTACCTTAGTATAGCAATGTGACGTCAGCGACGGCAGTCTCCGCCCTCATCAGCCTGCAGCTGTTCCAAATTATTGTGAACGTAAACATGTGATGTTTCACAACAAAACTTCGAGATCCTCGTACGAACAAACAAGTATTGTCATCATACTGGTACTCCATACATGCCAATGACTGATCAACCCCGCCCTTCGCAGTTATCAACATCAAGGTTGACATATCGCTGTTTCATCGGAGAATCTATTCGAGGGACACACGCGCCTTCAGACTGGTGCATCGTATATTACTCGGATGGAGAGCACAGCAATGGCTATGGATGAGGCAGACAAAGCTGCCCCTTCATCGAGACCATTTGACAACATTCTCAACTTTCGTGACGTTGGGGCCAAGGTGAATATGTTCTGTGGATCAAAGTAGGTAGGCGAGCTCACCATTCGCTACTACGAGGCGTGTGAGGATACTCGTCAGCTTACAGATCGCTCATCGTCGAAGAATCATGCATGAGGGACGCCTATATAGGAGTGCGCGTGTATGTTATACTTCTTAGCATATCTGAAAGCCTGCACCTGCACCTTAACTGACTGCCTACTCCAGCCTGACAACGCGTCTCCTGAGGATCGCCGAAGGTTAGTCGATGAATACGGTATCAGGACTATCATCGACCTTCGTACTAAGTACCCTTGTGATCCCACAATCCAAATCAAACAGATCCGGGCCTGACACCGCTACGTCAGGTCAGAGCACATGAAGCAAGCACAAAAAAGAAATCCAGACCTACACAGTACAGCTATCATCCCTCAGTCCAATGATGCGACAGCAGAGGCTTTGAAAATCCCGGGGATACGGTATCACGAGGTCAACTTGAACGGTGGTGCTTTTGAGCGAGCGTTGCTCTGGAAGCTCTCTTGGTCGGGCTTGACTAGACTACTGGCACTGATGGCTTGGGGACGCCGCTCGGAAGCTATCAGCATCTTAGGACGCGAAGTTATGCAGCCTCGCGGACTAGTGGGTCTGGGAAAGGATTCCATTGACCATTGCTGGGTCGAATTGAGAGAGGTTCTGCAGATATTGGCCGATTCCCCAAATTACCCGGTCATGGTTCACTGTACACAGGGGAAGGATCGTACCGGCCTGGTTGTCATCCTACTTCTGCTGATGCTCGAAATTCCACTCGATGCTATCACCTACGACTATGTGGCCTCAGAGGTAGCATTACGTTCGGACAAAGAGGCAAGGATGCAGGAGATCACAGAACTGGGGTTGACTGAGGAATTTGCAGGGACACCATCAAACTTCACCGCCCAGATCAGTCAGCATCTGGACGACAAATATGGTGGTCTACTATTATATCTCCAGCGCATTGGGTTCGAGACCGGTCTGCGAGAGAAGATCGAGTCTGTGTGTCTGCATTTGTAAACTCGCTTCGTAGCGGTTCTATCTAGCAACGGAAAGTCTACACCTCCCTCTACCACGGCTAGGGCTCGACCTCTCTGACCTCTGGACCCCGAGAACTCCGTCGTCGACGAGAACCTAATCTCTCACATTACTTCGTAAGGTTCGGTCAAAGGATCGTCCCTATCATCACGTGCCTTCCTTGCGCCAAGCTTTCTTCTCTTTCCATAATGACCTTCGGACCCATCCGATAGTGATCATGGACCAGAGCGCAGCCCAAAGGAACGGAACACTCCACCCTGACAGTCTAAATTAGCGATTACTTAGTAATAACGGCAGCCAATCTGACTCACCAATACCATAGGCGACCATTTCCGGGACTGAAGAGGTAAACACTACGGCTGTCACTGCAGCCGCTACGACTATGGCGGATACAGCCTGTGCACATCAGCAACGCCGCTTGGCCAGAGTTCGGATCTCTCATCGAGGGAGGTCTACCCAGAAAAGGTTGAGCTGATAAAGCATCCGTCGGAACAAGGGCGAAGCTTCGTAACGAGCGTCAAGGGCTTCCCTGTACAGCCGTCCGGAGCCCGTATCCACCGCGATGATGTCTTCGATAATCGTATAGATCCCAGGCCTCATAACAACGCCTCTCGGCAGCGAGGAGATCCGAAATGGTGTCCGGAAGCCGAAGCTAGCCCAAGCTGCCAATACAGCAAGCTCACCGCCAACAAGAAACATCAATGAAGCCGGTGCCATCGCGCACAGCCTTATAAGCGGGGGCTTGGACTTTGTACCCAAAGCTAGCTCAACCTACAACAGGTCGGGTCAGTATTTTTAACAGTGTTCCAGGACGAGACTTACTGACGGTGACAATAATATAACCTATGGTAAAGCTGATCTGGAAGAAGTCAAGCTATGAGCGCGTCTCAGTAAGGACGCTTTGATGTGCTGTCTCGGAGAGGAGGGCGGGGGCTCACCAATCCCCTCCGACTTCCGAGTGGTCGATGGAGTGGGTCTTTCGTGAGGAGACGCCACAATCTCACCGCCCACGCGACAAGAGTAACGAAGCCGAAAACTGCCGTGTTAACTCCCAACACCAGATTGCGGGACAACGAAGTGCCGAACCATAAACCGTAAAACAACGCGAGCGGGAGGATGCACGAGTTGATGATCAGAATCGTCCAGGCGATCGCGATTGAGAGTTTGTGCTGCCGCAAAGAGTATGGTAACTCGGGCGAAGTGCGGCCCAAGGGTGATATCGAGGATGATCCCATCTCACCGCGAGTCGTAGTTGTCTCCATAATGGCGTGCCAGAAAGCTGCCTCTTTCCATACGATAGTAAATTCTGCCACCCTCGTACAAAGTGACGAGAAGAGAATAGGTCACGCTCGTCAGAAGCTCTGAGACAACTGGGAGGTACGGAGGGAAGTGTGGATGTGTTATAAGTTCTGGAAAAGTAGGAAAGTACAGGGAGTGACGAAGTGAATAAGGCTGACGTTGCAAAGAAGCACCGACTACCTATACCTATACAGGTATTACCTAAGGCAGGATTTCCTATACTCCGTAAGCACAGGGCAGTAGGAGGTTTCCGGTCGGAAGCACCGACGACGCAGCCGTTCAGATCAAAGAATCGAGTGCCTGCTATGTGAACGACATGCATCCGTCATCGCAGGATAATGCACGTAATATAGAAGGATATCAGCCGTGTCAGCCGTGCCTGCCCGTGTCTGCACTTCGTTCTTTGGCCCCTTCAGCCCCAGGGTAATGCAGGCGTGCAGGGGCAAGTGAGTGAGTGAGTACCGAAGTATGAGTGTGAGTTCGAGTTCAAGTTCGAGTTCCACTTCAGGGACAGACAACGTAAAGCCAGTGTCACACAACGTCAATTTAGTAATGACCCATCATCTCCAATGCAGTCTGACTGTCGGTCAGACTCTACCTCAAGGTAGCTCTGCATTCTGTTAAAGGCGATCAGAATAATGCCAGGTAGTCTTGGCTACTTGCTGCTTTCTCTCCGAGAAATGTCGGAGATGTGACAAGGCCGACGGCATGTCGCAATCCCCACCGACAAATCTGTAGAGGTCACATCTTTGCCTCGGAGGTTTTCCGCCGTCTCGACCTCCAAACAAATCCTCCGCCTCGTCGATGGATTCCAAAACATACCTACCTTAAGGCTACGAGAGGCATAAGGTTCGTACAAGCGTACCTTATCACTTACCTGACCAAGGTATTTGTACAGATACCTTACAACATCGTCCTCTCGTTCTCTGTGGTCTGGCTAGCACACCTTACCTTACCGCACGGTAAGAAGTTGTGCAAGGTCAGCACACCACACGCAATATGTACAAAGTGATCTCATGTCGCTACCTGAGAAGCATAATGTGCCTGCACATCCCTCGCTTTGTGGCCGAGGATCAGCTCTGGAGTTGTGCATAATCTGCTGGCCACAGGGCACCGTCTGCAACCGGCTTGGAGCAGCCCCGAAAGAGTCACTTGTCATGCCCTTCCGACAGAGGCAATCGCAGCTTTCTTACGGAAGAGACAATTCCACAAGTCTTCTTTATCAACCAGTTCCCCGCCACTGCTACCTCTCGTCAGCAGCTTGGATAGTGGAGCTTGCTGCAGCTCGAGTGAGTTGGCGGCGTCGATGGTCTCCTCGAGGAGCGTAACGCTGGCTTGAAGTGCCCCTCTACTTACATGGAGCATCCGTCGAGACACCGAAATATCGTAGATTGATTCCTCAACCGTTCCGCTCACTAGGTACATCCAGACCGTGGTGGGCCGGTATTGGCCGATGCGATGCACTCTTGCAATAGCTTGGAGCTCGATGGCCGTGTTGATAAGCGGCTCGCACAAGCATACATGTGTTGCGATGACCAGGTTGAGGCCGGAGGAGTGTGCTTTGGCATGAAGGAGAAAACATTCGACCTGAGGCACTTTTAGTACGAACAATCTGCTGGACCGGCCTTGGCCCTGATGATGGGATATGAAAATCACTCACTCCTGGGTCATTCTTGAACCTTTCCGTCCCACCCTTCCGGTCAATGCCGGTAAAACAGATCCTAAACTGAGTGAACGCACGAGCCAGCACAACCAGGAAATCCTTGTACTGCGAGAAAACAATTGATTTCGCCCCTGGGTCGTGCTGACGGATCCACAGGATATGCCGAGCCAGAGTGTCAATCTTCGTGCCAAACGATCCATCGAGGTCAATATTCTTGATTTGACACAGCGTGGAATCGCCGATATCGGAATAGATCGACGCTTGGCCGCTCTCCGTGAGCTTCTCGCTCTCAGGCCGGTGTTCCTCTTCTTGTATAGTGAGACCTTGTGGTTTAAACCTTAACACCGTCAGCATGAAGCTACCTAGCCAGATGAATCCTCTTGTCCATTACGTTATTGGATGCCAATCATTGCGTTTTAAATGTTTCTTGCATATGGGGCATGTGCGGTGCTCGCTGTACCATATCTGCATGCATTCTTTGCAATATTGATGACCACAAACCTGCTCGGATCAGCCTGTTCAGCCTATGTGCACGACCAGTGAGCGGATTGATCATACCGTCAAGGCCCCAACCTCGAATGACTGTTGACATATCACACAAATGCGCTGTGTCTCCTCACCACGTGACTCCGTCCGTAAATGCATGAGATAGCGGCCTTTCGCTTTGAAAGCGGCGATTTTCGCACTCGACTCTTCTTCTGTAGTTTTCATTCGAGAAATTGTGGTGGAGATGTTGTCGTGCTTGGATAGCGCTTCGTAGGGAGCAACGCTGTCTGAGATTTGCTGGAGCTGTCTGTAGAATTCCAAACGCGAGTTCATAGTATCCCTGAATACATCCAACTCCTTCAGAAGGGCTGCAACAGCTTTCATCTGCTCGCTGAAGATTCGTTGTAAGACCTCGAGCATTTCTTCCACTATAGCAGTTTCCACTACAGAGCGATTATTCCCTCCCTCGAGTGTCGTTCGGATTGCTCGCAGCTCGGCGATACCTCCTCGGACAGAACCCAGTTCCACATGTGGCCGGAGGACTGACCTTATTTCCATGAGTTGTAAGATCAAGTCTGGGCAATGTCCTTCTCTGGAAGTCGCCATTTGAAGAGACACTTTCACCTCATGATCAACCCGGCCATTTATCTGACCTGTGAGAGCATCGTGACGATCAGAAACGACTGCACCGAGGGCTTCCATGTAGACGTAGATTTCGTCTTGCTGCTTTGTCGATGTCTCATACTCATCGCCTTTCAGCTCTAAGGTCTCCTCCTCATCTACCAAGGGCAGAAGCAGAAGGGTAACCACCTTCTCTCGCCAGGTGTTCAACTGTTCACGTTGTTGATTGAGAGCACTACAGAGCTCATTGACCTTGGTGGCTACCTTCCCACTCTCAATGCCACCCTGGCTCGTTGGTAAGGAGATTTTGGGGATCACCAGATGGGATTTCTCAACATTCTTTTCTGCCGACTTCATTGAGGATGTCGCCCTACGGTGTCCATCGGCAAGCAGTTCAGCGCGAAGCTTCTTTGCTCTCTCGTACGCGCGCTCTTCCGCCTGTTCAAGCTCTGCGTACTGTAATGAGTCAGGCGGTGTTATTTCGTCGTTGGATCGAATTTGATAATACGCGCTCGCTTCGAAGAAGGTACAAGCATGCTCCAGCTCTAAGGCCGTGCGAAGTCTTTGCCTACGGACACCTATGTGTCGAAATCTGGCTGACTCCTCCTGACTCGACTCATGCTTGCCAATTTCCGCGGCGTTCTGAAGCCTGCACTCTCTCACGATCATCTTGGACTGCTGCAGTGCTCGTAGCCAAATCTCGAGAGCCGCTTGACTTTGGTTTGAATTTTCTAAGATCTGCCCTCGGCGTATCTGCGACATCACAACGCCACGTTCCTCTGCTCGGATGAAATTCTCATTTTGCTCTATCATAACACCAAGGACTTCATCGACAGTCCGCAGCGGTCCGTCACCACCACCCAAGGCTCGCCTGTTACGAACGCCTACCTCGGGGTGTAGGCAAGTCTGACGTAGTCTCGTCAACCAAGTCCTCAGCTTTTCGGTCGTGCTAGGACAGTCTGGATTCCAATCTATCCTAAGAGGATTGCCACCAAGATTCAGATTGCAATCATCACACATCTGCTGAAACAGGTGGGAATAGTGTTGTTCTTCGACGGGAGTGAAAGGGACACTAATCACCACTCGTTTTTGATTGGGTATGCGTATCTCTGCTCGCACTTGATTCTTGGTATGCCGCAGCGCAATATGACCGACAATTCTTTTGAAAGTGGTCTGATGAGCTGTAACTAGTTCGTTCCAGAGAAGTGTGGACTGGCAGTATGGTTCGTACCGTAGAAACAATAGAAGTCCAAACAAATCTCGAAGATCTCTGCGAACAGGTGTACCACTTACGGCCCAGGCGTTGTGACGTGGCAAAATCCGGGCAACCATGGCTGCATTGCTCACTCCATTTTCCACCATCTGCGCTTCGTCGAGGCATACCCGCCACCAGTGAATTTGCACCAATGGACTTCGCCTGGACTCATACCTTTTCTCATGCCTCAGGAACCGGTCTCGTTTCGTCCCTGCATAGTGGGCTTCGGTAGCAAGCACATTGTATGTTGTCAGCACGACATCCTGAGCCAGTAACTCCGCCACAAGCTCATCGTTGTACATGGTGGCGTGGCTTCCACGAAGCCCCTCGTAATGCAGAACATTCAAGTCTGGAGCGTGAGCAGCTAGCTCCTGCTTCCATTGTTGCAAAATCGATGGAGGTGTGATGATTAGCGTAGTAGATGAACGTCGAAGATGTGTGTGCGGACTTTCCTCCCAAACTCGATCGGCAGTTATCGGTGCCGGTTTATGGAGGGTGATAAGAGTGATCAGCTCCACAGTTTTCCCAAGGCCCATTTCCTCCGCGAGGATGCCCCCCCTTATATCTGCGGCTGGACCGTGGTATGATGAAAGATCTGTAGTCAAGAGTCCTAACAAATGACTGACAAAGCAATCACGACCCTCCGCATCGCAACGCTGCGAAAAATGGTGCGGAAGCTCGCCTCCAAAAATGGGAGCTTTGTAAGGGATAATCTTATTGCCACTCATATCGACTCCTTCCCTCTGAAGCAACCACCTAACCGCACGAGCTTGGAAGGGGTATAATCGACAACGAATCTGAGGTAGCTTATCAGGCGACAGCCCCTCTTCCGAACTCAACGGGGTGTGAACGCTGTTATAGAAGTCCCGTGGTGTCATTATTGTAGCATCCTCGGCGTGCCTATCATGAGGGAAATATATTGAGAGTAAGTTGACCTTTTGCCACGCAACGTTGCTTGGCAATGAAGCTCCATCTCTCCATAATAATCTGGCTTGTATCGAGAAATGAAGTGTTCCGGCTATGTTTGAAATGCATAATAGACATTCTGAGCGTGCCACGCTTGAAAACTGCGCTTCTTGCTGTTGTCGTCCGGACGAGCTGAGAGTGATGACTCGACGCAGATCCTCCAAGACCTCTCGCATCACCTTTGACTGAATGTTAACAGCCAGGACAGAGGCGCCTTGTAATGTAGCCAGCCGTAGATGGAAAGTATCGGTACCGACTTCGTCTATACATTGTAGTAGTACCTCACTCTTTATTGATAGTTCCGGCATTGTAGCTTGTGAGCAATGCGATTTTGAGGCCGTATGTTCAGAGAATAGCTGGGATTGTGCTTTAGTGTCTATGAACTTGAGGTGTAGGAGAGAAGTTTACGAGATGGATATCGATACGTGCCAGTGCTATGTCACGCTGGTTACGCTCCGTAAATGACGAGCCTGGAGGTCGTCCGACATGAGCAAGCCTTTGACGCTTTGCCAGTGGCAGATCTGGATGGTCGGGCCACGAGATCGACGTGGGCTTCGAAAATAAGGCCAGGAGAGTGTCCGGTGGACCACCTGCGCATGTCTGTCAGAGCCGTGTTATTTGGAGCAGGTAGGGAAAACATCGTAAAACACCTTGCGCATAACATGAGACTTCCCGGAAGGTCATCGTCTTCTTTATAATAATGACGGAGAGGTTGAGTTCAGTAAGGTACGTAGTGAACTCCCGAGCCTTACTCATACCCTCCCGAATTAGAGTATCAGATCAGATGGCATTGGAGAAGATAAGATAAGATAAGATAAGATAAGATACCTCTAGTGGTGGATCTACAACGCAAAGCTAGCTCTTGATACTACCTTACCTGGCTGGCGATGAGGTCCAGCTGTACGTGCTGCCGGCTACGAACCTTCTGCTTGTCAGGAGAGCCAAGAGACCTCCAGGGGATACTAGGATACGAAAACCATCCGACGTACGATGCTACCTGAC
>JAABUY010001467.1_pt1 | contig 31692 bp, 9 predicted proteins | sample 5560271 | NCBI WGS metagenome assembly JAABUY01 (sample SAMN10711886, study PRJNA513374) | rock metagenome | isolation source: Antarctica rocks | place: Antarctica: Victoria Land, University Valley | reverse complement strand
GGGGGTGTTGCGTGGGGGGGGGGGGGGGGTGGGGGTGGTGGGGGGGCGGGGGGGGGGGTTGGAGGTGTGGATGGTGAAGGTTTTGATGGTGTTTGCGGAGGAGGAGGGGGAGGAGAAGGCGAGTGTGGCGATTGCGAGGGTTAGGGCGAGGGGGGGGAAGAGGCGGAGGCCGCGGCGGAAGAGGGCGCTGGCGAGGGTGGTGCGGGTGCTGGTGTGGAGGTAGGGGAGGGGGATGGTGCGGGCGGAGAGGAGGATGTAGGCGGAGTAGATGAGGGATTCGTTCCAGAGGAGGGGGGAGAGGATGGAGCGGAGGAGGATTTCGTGGTGTTTGGGCTGGGGGGTGTTGGTGGGGATGTTGTTGCTGTTTTGGTGGTAGGAGGAGGAGGAGTTGGTGGGGGATTGGACGGCGGCGGGGACGAAGGTGGTGAGGAAGACCCAGGTGAAGGTTTGGAGGGTTAGGAGGCCCCGGACGCCGAGGAGGTAGGTTTGTTCGGGGTAGGTTGGTTGTGGTTGGGATTGGGATGGTTGCTGGGAGGTGTATTTGGAGAGTGTCGAGAGGGTTCGTCGGATGTGTTTTTGGAGTTGGGTGAGGAGGTGGTGGACGGTGGATAGATGCGTTCCTGGGTCTGCTCCTGTTGCTGCTGTGTGCTCTTTCTCTGTGTCCATCTTGATGTTGTTGTTTGGGAGTCTGGGTAGGTGCTGGTGTGGTGTGGTGTTGCAGTCGACGTCGACGTCTTTCACATTGAGATGGGATATTGTCACTTGGTGTTTTGGTAGTCGAGGGTATGAAGGCTAGGCTGGGCCATGCAGTCTCGGACCTGGACGTTTGACGGTGACCGAGGGCGTTTGAGCCTCAGGTAGCCTTGTCCGATTTCGTGGGAGAAAACCTGCTTCGCTCGCAGCTATAGTATGCAGACTACATGCATGGCTTAGAATAGCATGGGATGATGCTGTGGGGTCCGTGGCATATTCTGGCGTGGTCCCAAACGTAAAGGTGGCTGGCTGAATATTGTGCTGGATCCTTTCGTGCCGTGTCTATTTGGAGTGGTCTCCGTCCATGTGCTGTCGATGTGAACGCGTTCGCATGTTGTGGTGCTAGACGCGGTGTGCATGCATGGAGGTGGATCCCTTATCGGCTAGGCGTACTCTCGACACGCCTTGGTACTGGAGTGTAGTCCGCATTGGGGGCCTCCTTTCCTCTCAATGATCCTTTTCGAACAGGATTTCCTTATCTGAGATTGACATGTGGATCCATCCTGATAGAATGAAACATCCTTGGCCGAAATAGTTCCCGTGTGTCTTCAGATCGGTCAATCCATTCAATAGTACTTGCGCAATCTCTGGAATCCTTTCCCGTGTGGGATGATTCCTGAATCGGGTCATGATGTTCACGGATGGACTGCCGAACGGCATTCGATGTTGACTGGTCGCTAGCTTAGTCGCTTACCTTAGGATCTTGATATTCTCCGCCGTTGGCTGACGGGAGGGTTGGGAGCGGGAACCGTCGAACGGTATGTTCGTGGCCCGAGCGCCCGGAGCAAGTTCTGCGGCAGACCGCTTGAGGATATCCGGAGCCTGGCAGCGGCTAGGCTTTGAAGGGTTAGATCGGTAGACTACTAAGCCTATTTCGGGCTAGTCGTGGTGGATCCTAGAGCCCAAGGGAATTAGCGTTCCCGGTGGATATGACTACCGTGATGGTGGGACGTGTGGGTCATCATCTCGTAGCCTTATCGTGCTGACCCAACTTTGATTAAGGTACCTTCAAGATGGCCTATGAAAACCAAGGAATTTAAAACGACGGGCCAGTCAGGAGCTGCTAGTGTTCCCCTGCATCTCAGGTATCGTAAAACAATAAATGCACCTTGATACGTTATCAGTACAGACCGCATCGGAACATTCCTTCCCACTAATGCAGTCCCAGTGGGGCACACTTGGCGATTGTCACTACTACTCGGGCATGTAGGCTGCATCCTCCTCATGCAGGTCTCGGCAATGGCGTGGTCGCTCGAACACTGACCTTCTTCGCGTTAGTCGGATACTTGCATCAAGTAATTTCTCTTCATCCAATGGGATCGCCGAAATCTAGAGTTGACGGATGCCGGATCGGAGGGTCATGGTCTTGTATGACTGCTGTGATCATGCGAATATCGTGTGAACATGGACAACGTCATTATGGCCGAAGTCTATTGGTGTTTCTGGACCCATCTCACACAGAGATTGGAGGCCAAGAAGATTAACATTATGATTATTGTCGTCTAGGTGTCATATAATGTCTAGATCATCGGCGTGGTGAAATTGACGATGCAGTCCTTAAGCTCTGGCAGTCCTTTTCATCCATCATGTTCGCTTGGTCGCATTCCATTTCGAGTATCTTGTAACCTGCCTTGCGTGACCGTAGAGGCCCATCGTAGCCATGAAGATGAGATATGGTGTGTAGATCACGCAAAACATGACCATGGCCTTGTAAGTGACGAACTCCGACTTAACCCGATTAGTTATTATCAGCGTCGCGAAGAGACACATGATGCTACATCAATCATATCAGCCTAGTGCAACGAAGTTCACAAATCAAAGTCAACTACTTACCTGACGATGAAGAACCACTGCGATACCGGAAAAGGGAAGAACACCATTGTCGCAAGTGCAGCCGGAGACTTCGGGAACCCTGTGAGGATGAAGCTCAGGACCAGACACAAGTATTGCGTGACCAAGTAGTAGCTCGACTCGCGGATTGCCAGCAACGAGAAAAGCCCAAACCGCTCCTTGAAACTTCGTTTGCCGATCCCAGCGGGTCTGTTGAATGCTAGGATGGTGTGTTTTATGCTCACTTGAGTCCAACCCTGAGCCCATCTCAGCCGCTGCTTCCACATGGCTGGGATCGTCGTGGGAGCCAGTTCGTAGGACACCACATTCAATTCGTGGACGATCTTACAGCTTCGCGTTATGGCTCTCAGTGTAGAGTCAATGTCCTCTGTCAACACTGTTCCGTCCATCTTAAGATCTTGCAGCAGCGGTGTGCGCCAGTAGCCATTGGAACCGGTGAAGAGGCCGAATCCCCACATGGCAGCCCTTCCGGGATGCGAAACCGCGTAGATCTTGTCGAATTCGACTGATATCATGCTCGAGAGCCAAGATGCTTTGGCGTTGAAGATCACACAGCGACCTTGGACAATATCTACTTTCTGATCTCCGATAAACCTCTCGACAGCCCATCTTGGGCCATAAGGATGAGTATAGTGGTCCGCATCGAAGATGGTGATTATGTCCGAGTCGGTCTTGAGCGAGAAGAAGTAGTTCAGATTGTCCGCTTTCGAGGTCGATCCTGGCACTTTGATCAACCGGAAATGAGACTTACGGGCCTCGAGTTCTTGAAGTGCGGTTTCGAGTGGCTCTATAGCATGCGGTGTGTTGTAGACCAGATTGATCCTGATCTTGTTCGACGGGTACACAACCTCGTTCAGAGCATAATGAACGCGATCCATTATGATGTCCTTCTCGTTAGGAAGATACGCTACCTTTGAAGCTCAGCTCCACGACACGAAATGACTCGAGGAGGCTTGCGGGGCTTACGATGAGTAAATCTACTACAAGCAGGTCCTCATCGGGAGTCGGGAATACCCAGCCATTCTGAGTCACTTGGCTTACCGCCTTCCTTGCGTCTCTACAAGGTGTCAGGCTCATGAAAGCCTCCATGACGGTAGATCCAGCGATATAGAAGTTTGTCGTCAAGTAGATGAACCAGAACATTGTGATGAGTGGTTCGGTGCAGAATGTGTACATCGATACCGAGAAGACAAAGTATGAAGTGACAAGTAAGCACGGCGTCCATTCGTCAACATAGGACCCAACTGCTTTCATCAGATTGTGAATAGTAGTCTCAATACCCGTAAGTCTTCCAGCGATCTTCTTTGGTCTTGATATAGGCCTGCCATACCAGCAGCCAAGCGAAGAATTGACAGCCATGCTGGGGAAATAGTAGCTGTCAATGATCTAAGGATCACCGAGCTGCGACAAGACTCAGCAGGAGTGAAGTGAAGGAAGGGTCTATTGCGGACCAATGTGTAGTCGATCAAGGGATGAGATGGGTTATGAACAGTGCGAAATCACATTGTTGTCTGTACAGAGAATTTGGGCCAATAGAGACATGACCCGAAGCCGGTGGCCTGGCTGCGAGAAGGTAGGTTCCGAGGATCTGGACCAGCGTAGAAGAGCTGTACGTTTGATTGTCACCATCACCGTGCCACGTTGCACGGATGCGATGTACCCGAAGCGGCCAATTGGATCCAACCGGCCGGAGAGCATGGTCATCATCGATATATTTGGATATATTCAATCATCCACAGACATGGGTGTGTGGGTGATAATTTTAGGATTTGGGGCCGTTCGAGAGCCGCGGATAAGCCATGATTACGGGATGTAGTGAGCTTTCCAGAGCAAATTGATATTAGATCCTGGAGGATGGGGCCGTTTGTCCCTTCTGGGAGTCAGTAGTGACGGATTAGGCCCCTCTACTGTGCTAATGCAAGGTGTCGCCTTTTGGAGATAACAGCCTTGGAAGGAATCCCCAATATAGCACACCCTCTAGGTAACGCTCTAAGAGTGACTCGATAATACGAGTCAAAGCGCATTGATCTCGTAGACACCGGTGACAAGGCTGCGTTCTGAATGCCAACATATCCGGCCATTGACAGTTTCCTAGCCATAGAATTTGTGTCCAACAACATACCCGGCGTCATGCGATGTTCCAAGACAAAGACATTGGAAGCCTGCACGGTGTCTGAATTTCTGCCCTGGGTCCAATGCATGGGTTTTCAACGTCGTTGTGTTGTCGTTTACCGGCTGGTAAAGTATGGTAATTTAGCCTTATCTAGCGGATACCAAGCTCACGCTACGCCTTTTTAGTACTAGTGGTGCGCTAGGAGAGAGTGATCCGTTAGACTTGATCATCGCAATCTAATAGGCAAATATCAGGTCTATCATGTTGACGGCTGGGACCCATACCGCCTGAGCGGCTGAGGATTATCGTGAATCCGTTGCATCAACGCATAACATACTCAAGACGTGCATCTTTCTGCATCCTGAGCTGGCCATCCTACAAAGCGCCCTCGTTCTGTTTTGGGATGTCGAATCCCATGTCGTTGGTCACCAGCGATACGATGGCTTTACATGGTAGGATGCAGATGGGGGCTGATCGTCAAGGATGAAGAGACCACTTGCTCGGGCACTAGTGAATACGATTCGATGATCTGCCTCTGAAGCGTGGTTTTGCTTTTGGTGCATAAGAACCACATTTCTCAAGTAAGCCTTGCGCATGTAGATATGTGGCGTACTGCCTGCCATCTTCTAGCTCGGATTCATTCAGCTGGGTACCTGCAGCCCAGGATGTGAACTTTACATCGCTACCGCTGTCCCCAACATACAATGCACAATCCTTCGGGTGGGGGTGGGCAATATTGACATCAGTCCACCTTCCATCAGAGATCTCTACAGTGAGGATTTGCCGACTTTCATGTAAAGATGCGATCTCTGATAACGATCTCCGGTCTAACCCACTTCTATGTGGTTTCTAGCGTGTTTCGCAATGCTGTTGTCAATGCTGCAGATGGGAATTGTCCATGCGGCTACTATGATGCTACTACTCATAACCTATTCACGGAGTCGATGATAGTATACTTCAACGAGACAACATCATTGCCTATCGCGGGCCTTGTCACAGAGACCTATGAGCATAATTATGAGAAGGGCTGGAACACTCAGTTTCGTGAGGGTGCCGACCTTGCCAATATTGGATTCTCCAATTCATCTACTGGTTCCAAGAGGTCGGACTCGCTCGAACTCCGTGTGTCCCCTTACCGAGAAGACCACCTTGTCGTTGGTAGCAGCATCAGGACTTCCAGACAAGACATCCAGTATGGATCGTTCACGTCTTTGTTACGTTCACCAGCGCCAGGTGCTGGCGATGGTGGGAGTGCGCTATCGATGGCCCTGCAATTCAATCTATCCCAAATGATCTCGGCCGATCTCCAGAATACAAACGCGCCCTCAGGTGCCTTTGTAAGTATGCTCCACAGCGAGGAATCCCCTGAAACCAGTCGAATCGTTACGTATGAAACCATGACTAGAGGAGACTTCGGAAACGGCACCATCTCGCCATGGGAGGATGTAGAACTGCGGATGGACTGGACGCAGAAGTACGTGAAATTCTACATTGGAGGTTATCTGGCTCGCACAATATACAAAGCCGAAACCGATACCCTGTTCAGCACGCCGTCCCCCTTTTTCTTAAGACACTGGTCGAATGGTAACAACGCTTCCTCCCAAGGACCGCCCAAACAACCTACGAATGCTCACGTTGGCTGGGTTAGGACATTCTTCAACTCGTCTTTGATGACTGAAGACGATCACATCAGTTATGGGAAGCGATGTCAATTCAGAGATGCTTGTTTGTCTAGCGATGTAAAACTGCGAGGGTCATCCCCTTACCCTGGGGAGGCTGTTCTCCGCTGGAAACAAAAGCCTGGCCATAGGCCAACCCGAAAATTGGCTATATGGCTCGCTGTGGCTTGCATAGGCTCGACTACGTTTCTCTTGATAAACCCATTCTGGAAGAGGATTCGAGAGAAGATCACAGGGCGCAGACAATCAACTCCGGGCCATGGCAAACCGACGAAGGATGCCTTTGCCACGGAGTCAGTCTTGTTTGACTCGAAAGCTGCAACGATTGCAGGATCGGCAAACCTAACGCCCAATACCCGAACGAGAGCGCCATCTCTTAGTGCTACCACTCTCAATGAGAGTAGACTAGCTTTCGGTAGTGCCACACCATTCATTCGAAACGAAGCGTCTTCGAACGTCTCTAAGACTGACGTGTCCCTGAAACACCCACACGGGTTTGTCTTCTTCGAAGAGCAGCCTCACCTCATGGCCAACGAAGGATTACTCCCAAACGAGATTACCTTCGTAAGTCCTGACAAACGCACATGTAGAGGGGAGTCGGAGGGTCTTGTCACCAAATCTAACGCCATGGATGATCTCGCAATTGAGCATTGTAGGCGGAGTACTGAACCGCCTCATCAACGAACCCGACACGATTTCATTGAGAATGGTGTGGAGATTACCAAAAATCCGGTTTACGATACTAAAGCCATATCGTTAACGCCAGCTCCAAGAGGATCGAAAAATCTTCCAGAGGCCAAAAATCGTATCGACCACCTGGCAGGGCTTGTCGCTGTGTCTTGCTTGATAGTCACAGCCATCCATTTTAGTCTGACCTTCGTGTTTGGTGATCTCAACCCTGGCGCTTTCCACCATTACCACAGTGAGGAGATTGCAAGGAAAACCTTCAATCAATTCTTCCTGAATCTCATCTGGATTGGACCATTCCTCATGACCTCCACTCGCTTCTTGGTTTCGAGCTATCTTCGCACTGGAGATCTTCTTCCAATTGCCCAAAAGACGGTCACACGAACGTTCCGCCTGATGATTCCCATTGCAGCCATGGCGATGCTGGAATATTTCCTCATTACTTGTGGTGCTATCAACTGGCTGGAATTCCTTCCATCAGTTACTTGGTCGACTTGGCCTTATGCGGTTGGATACAGTAACTTCAGCAACTTTGTGAATGAGGTCTTGGAGCTGGCATATTTGATTCCAAACGCAGCACCATTGATCACCTTCAATTATTGCACCGGTGTGCTTTGGACAATCCCTGTCCAATTACAGGGTTCATGGTTGAGTTTACTCGCGGTCATCGTCATTTACGAAATCAAAGCACCCTGGAAGAGATTCAGCTTCTACGCTTTCTGCATCATCAACCACTGGTACGCCGTATCTTGGGGCACGTACTTCTACCTGGGCATCATGCTCACCGACCTTGATGTGACTTACAAGTGGCGCAAATACCTACATGCACGCCCATTTGCATACTATCCCCTGCTTACGTTCTTCATTGTGCTCTGCCTAGCTGCGCTCAGCCTAGACGTCGTCACCCAATGGACAAATGTTTTCTATGCCACATCCGAGTACGGCATCCATCCAGATCACAGCACAGGCCTTACAATATCACAGGCTGGCAGAGATGTGTACCCGCCTTATTACTTTCCTCGAATCAACGGCGTCGCCTTCGCAGTGGGAATTCAAGCAGCCGTCGAACTTAGCCCCATCATCCAGAAAATCTTCTCCTTCCGAGTACTGGTGTGGGTTTTCCCACATATATTCACGATTTACTTGCTGCACGGGTTCGTGTTCTGGAGTCTTGGCTCTTGGTTATGCATCGTATTCGCCGTACATGGCATCAGATATTGGTTGAATCTTCTCATCGTAGCAATCTGCTGCTTCACCGTCATCGCAATTTCGCTACCGGTGCTCACGCCATTGCTGGACGGTCTAGGCAAATCGGTCACGAAGGATATCTGGGAGTTCGCGCATGAAGACCCCGTGCCTCGCAGGCCAACTTTGCATCCGTTCCCACCACGTTTCTTGTTTGACAGGTACGAGACACCGCATGAGGGGAAGGAGTCGAAGGATGTCAAGATTGAGAATATGAAGGACCCGGAACCTTGAAGGAATCATCGATGAAATGCATTTAATAATCCTTAATACGATGCTAGAGTCATAACTTTTAGGCATATAGATAAAGTATAAAAGAGTAGAGACCCAGCAAACCATATACTAATGCTAGTAAAAGCTGCGAAGATTGCTCAAGGTACACTAAGCATTGTCGCACAACTCTGGGCCGTTTCGCTCCGTAAGGAAAATGCGAGATAGTACAGAGTTAGAGATATAGCTCGACGCATAGCCCTTAGTGCGCGTTTCTGTAGGCCACAAGATGTCTCATGTACCGATAGTAAAGGAGCGGCAAAAGCGCGAAATAGTAATGGGCCATTGCTCGGACAGAATTTGCCTGAAGCACGATCACGATTACTTTGCGATTGACTGTGCGCCTTCTGCAGTCACTTACCCATGCGACAGCGAAAGCGACGCCGATGAGCTGACATGTACAGCAGCAATATCATCGGCGGGCATTCCCCGTCGAATACGGAAGTGCGGCGACTGGTGGTTCCTACCAAAGGTCTTTTGCGCAGTTCCACCTCCACTGTCCCATCGCCTTCAACGAGCACTGGCAACCTCTCATAATAGGAGGCCTACTCTCTGCTTTGGGCCTGACCTTTGGTATTAGTAAATAATGCGAAGGGGCCTCGATGGAATGTAAGAATGCACGAGCTCAAGCTCTGTTTATCTGATAAGTGGTGTATGTAGGTAATAAGGAGGAAATCATTTGGCATCCCCGTCATGATTATGTAATAAGACCTTGGCTAGTATAGTAGTTTATAAAGCCATTGATTTAACGCTAGTAGCCCGTAAATCATTAAACGTCCCCTACTAAAATTAGGTAGTAAAGCCTTAATAATATACGGTCGCGTTTATAAGCTATATAACTCTTATTTAATATCTAAATAAGTTATATAAAGCTATAAATTATCTTATATATCTAATCCTTAGTATTTTAGTCCTAGCTTATAATCCTACTATTACTACTCTTACTATTACTATAATTCTACCTATTATACTAGCTATTAAGGAGTATATTAAATATAAGTTTAAGCTTAATTATAATAATAATTAGATTACTACTATATATAAGGTTAGTATTAATACCCTAAATTATATAAGATATACCTAGAAGGACTAGGATATAATCTACCTCCTATTTCTAGTACCTTAACTAGGACGTAATTATCTTATTAATAACCTTTTATAAGAGGAGCTTCTTATATACCTAGACTAGTACTTAATAGCTTATTTAAATAAGATAGCCTAGTTCCTTTATAATAAGTTTAGGGTCTCTATTAATAAGTTAATAATCTAGTAGTATTTATAGTAGTTAGGCTAGTTAAGAAAGAATATAAGGAAGATAGTTTAGTAGTATAATTAAGACCTTAGAAACTTATAGTTTATATAACTAGCTAGCTAGTAAGTTAATTAACTTATCTTCTTTAATAAGAGTACTATATATAAGTATACTAGTAAGAGATATTATTAGCTACTTTTATACTTAATTACTAAGGGTAAAATCCTAGGTAATAGGTATTATAAATAGGTACCTCTTAGTAAAATACTATATTAGATATAAAGTGTTACGCCCTTAATACGCGAGCCTTAGTAGATATTATAAGCGCTTACTAAGTCGAATATACCTTAGTATAACGAGTCGAGTAACTACTTACCTAGTCGCTCTAGTTAATATAGGATAACCGTAGCGAGCTAGGCGATCGCGCGACTAGTCGCTCTAGTTAATAGAGAGCGATTACTAGCGATTAGTACGAGTATAAACTTTCCTATATCTATATAAATAGCGTTGCTTTCTCTCTAGATAGGAGCTTCGTACTTAACTTATATTATTAACTAGACTATCTCCTAGATACTAAATATAATACTATACCTGTACTAGACTAGTTTAGTACGAAGCCTATTTACCTTAGTCTTTAATACTCCTCTTTATAAGATCTACCTAGATCCTAGAGCTATCTAGTTAGAAGGCGAACGGGTTGTAATACTTTAAGTACCCTTAAGATAAGTACTTTAGGATAAAGAGACCTTACCCTAAGTAAACGTAGTCTATAATAGTTAATAATAGTAGAAGTTAAGGAAGGTATTAAGGTTACTAAACTAGACTTATATAGCCGGCGACGAGATCTACCTGTACGTAGTACCGGCTACGAACCTTCTAGTATCTCGGTACTAGGAGAGCTAAGAGATCTCACGGTGTTTTAGAAGCACCGTCTAGGGTTACCTAGTTATTACGGAATCGACACGCAGGTAGAGTATAGTAATAACGAGAATAGGAACGCCAACGCGATAGAAAAACAGAGAAGATAGAAGGAGAACTCTTAGAAGATTACGGTAAAAGATGTAACGCGATAGAATATACAGATATAGACGAAAAATATATACTATATAAATACCCTTCTACCTCTCCCTAATATAGCCTCCGCTTCCCTACGCGTATTATAAACGCGATATACTAGTATTACTAGTAATACTAGTATAAGACGATAGAAATACTATTAATATAAAACCTCTATAATATTACAGGATATATATAGTACTTCTATACCTATACCTACTATAAGGTCTCTTATAAGGCCACGTCTTTATACTCTAGCCGATTCCGCTCCGCGCGGTCTAGGTAGCCTGAGTCTACCTACCTTAGGGTAGTTATAGTATATATAGATAATAATAGTATAATAAAAAGATAGTAATACTATAAAGCTAGCCCTTCCTTCCTCTTAATAATCGAGCGTAAGCTAGATAGTATACCGGGTATATACTACCGCTATTACTACCGTACGGCGGCGAGGATACTCTAGTCCCCTTCCTAGGTAGTCCTTGCGGTACGGCTGCAGGTAGTAGGTACCTAACCTGAAACAGGACGTAGGTATTAGACTCCTCACCTAATAGCTTATAAGCGCGATAGGGCCGCCGGTCTAGTTAGCTAACGGTACCTATTATCTTCTACACGTATATACCTTAATAGTAGCGGCCGATATAACCGCGGTAAATATACCGGGTATCTACTACCTTACTACTATACGGCGGGGGGATGCTTAGCCGTACCTAGGTAGTCCCTACGGTATAGTAGTAGGTAGTAGAGGCCTAACCCGTATAGAGATACGTGGATATTAGCCTTCCTACCTAATAGTCTATAAGCACGCTAGGGCCGCTGGCCTCCTTACCTAGTAGTACCTAGCACCGATAGACTAGTAGGTAAGTACTAGTTCTATTACCTCCCTTTACGTATACACCCTCCCCGTTACGGATATTATAACTAGGACTATAAGGAATTATCTATTATAAGGATTCATCCGTTACGCTAAACGGATTAGATTAAGAATAGCCGGTAGAGATAGAAAAGAGAAAGGGGCTAGGCCCTAGATAAGGAAAAGAAGTTTCACCTGCAGACGAAACTTTAGTGTAATAGGTAGTAAACCCGACCCCTCTACTACCTCCCTAGTAGTAGGCCTGCTAGGGGGGGGAGGGAAGGAGCTATAAATAGTTAAGAGAACCGTAATTATTAGGTGGAGTTTTTATCTTTATAGTAGGGTTTCTCCCCGAATAATATATACGTAATACGTACCCCTAAATAGCCTACCCTTATTAGCTTTTTAGCTAGTATAGAAGTATAATTAATTAATTAATTAATTAAACTAGACTTATATTATAATAACTAGGATAAGCTTAAAGAGTAGTTAGTATAAATATAACTATACTTCTCTTTTAATAAGGACGCTATTTAACTAAAGAAATAACTACTATTTATAATAACTTATATAAGGGGATAGGCCTAGTAATAGTCCGCCCTATTTCTTAAATAATATATAAAAGATCCTAGTAATAATAATAATATCTCTATTAAGTTATAGATAGAAAGCTTAGCGCTTTTCTAAGAAGAGATAAGATAAATATTTAGGCCTTCTAATAAAGTAAGTATAGTAATAAGAGTTATCTAGTATTTAATATAGAAGAAGTTAGTATCCGAGTATACGATATAGTTTTAATAGTACTTTATAAGAACTAACTAGGATAATAACGTACTAATAGTAATATATCGACGTGGATTAAAACCCTAAGTAAAAAAGGAGCTTATACGAGATAGAGCTTAGAGTAATAATCTTGATTCGCTTATTAGGAACTCGACGAGAATTAATAATTAGATCTATAAGTTAATAATAGAACTACGTTATAATAGTAGAGTTTCTAGACTTAGTTATACCGGATTCTATTTAAGAGGGAGTTACGGAAAGAAACGAGCCCTACGCGATCCTTATAAACTAATGCTAATAGAATTAGACTTCACGTAGAAGAAGAAAACGTTTAGAGGTAAGAAATAGTACGGGGGAAAGAAAGTAATAAATTACTATAGCTGTAGTAAGCCGGGCTATATCGCTAAAGATTATAGGTTAAAAAATATAGTAAAACGACCTTAATTAAATGTATTAGAAAGAGTTCTAGTTAGAAAGACTAAACCTCTAAGGGATTAACTAGAAACGGAGTACGATAATATAGAGCTAGATGTAATTATAAACGATTTACTAGCCCTCGTTAATCCGCCTATTAATAAAGAACTTTAAGCTAGAGAAGAAGAATTACGCGAAGAAATAGCTAAGAAATAGTAAAACATCGTAAAAATTAAATAAAGGCTTACAGATATTTATAAATAACTTAAAGAGCTAGGTTTTAATAATAATAGTAATAGTAGTTAGATTTAAAAGGGAAAACCTAAATAAAGCTAAGAAAGTAAGGATGATTCCGACTAGGAAAACCTTAGCTATACTTCTAAGAAGTATAAAAATATATAAAAGGGGAAGGAAAATAGCGTAGTATCTCAAGCTTTTATATTAAAAGATCTACCGATAAAACTTAAAGAACGAGTAGAGTTCTATTAAGAAAAAGTATCGGGAGGACTTCTTTAAAAGGAGTTTAGAAACGACTTAGCGTATTTATAGTACGGAGTAATATACTAGTCGGCTTATACTAACGAAATATATATAACTTATTACTAAGTAAAAATAAACTTAGGTAAAGTAATTAGAGTATATACGTATAGAAAGATTTAGTTAAGTTACTATAATATAGGTTATTACTAGTACTTAGTAATTAAAAGATTAAGAAAGTAGTTTTTAAACTATAACTAAAGATAGTATAATAGTCTCTACGGACACCTTAAGTATAATAAGTATATATTAGAGTACTACTTAATAGATTAGTATACTTACTTCTATAATAGTTATAGAAAACATATATATATAAAGAGAACTACTAGATTCCTACCCTTTTTAAGAAAAGAGTAATCCCTTATATTAAGGGGAAGTACAAGGAGATTAATATCTTAACCCTTAAAATATATTAGTTATACTTAACGGAGTATATAATATACGTAAATATACCGGTTAAAGTAGATAGTTAGAGAATTATAGTAATAATAGATTCTAGAGTATCTAGAAACTTTATCTCCGAAGTATTAGTACGGTTAGTAGGCCTACTAATATAAAGGAAGAAGTTACCTTATAACTTATAGATAGCTAACGGGTTAAAACTATTAATAGGAAGTATAGATAAGGAAATAACCTCGCTACTATTTATAATTTAATAGTATTATAAGGAAATATCCTTTAATATTATTAGGATAGCTACTTATTATATTATACTAGGTATACCTTAGTTAGAGAAGTATAACCTAGTAATTAACTAGAAAAGAAAAGTACTTAAGTTTAAGCGAACTAGTAATATCGCTAGATTCCACCCTATACGCTAATAGTAGACGACGGTAGATAAGAAATTAAACCGAGAGGTTAAGGTATATATTACCTTAATTTCAAATAAGGATAGCCTTAAAAGAAAAGGATCCGACTTAATAGGTACTAGTAAAGGTTAGTAAGGCTAAAAAGTTAGAGTTCTTAGAGTAACTAATAGTACTCCTAATATCTTATAAGAGTATTAAAGATAGAAGCGCCTCTTTATAAAAGAGATAATAGTAAAAGCTCTACTTATATACTAACCTTAGGATTATAAGATTAAACTTAAACTAGGGAAGGAACTAATATTTAGACCTATTTATACGTTATCTAAAAAGGAACTCTTAATACTATATAAGTACTTAGACGAGAACCTAAAAAAGGGATTTATTTAAGAATCTAAATTACTAGTAGGATATCTAATACTCTTTATAAAAAAGAAGGACGGATCCTTATAATTATACGTCGACTATTAAAAGTTAAATAAGGTAATAATTAAGAATTATTACCCGCTACCTAATATTAGTAAGTTATAGGATTAGTTAGCTAAAGTAAAAGTCTTTATAAAGCTAGACTTATAAGGAGCGTATAATCTTATTTAAATAAAGGAAGGTAATAAATAGAAAATAGTATTTAAGACTTAATATAAATATTACGAGTACTTAGTTATACTATTTAGCCTTACTAATATACTAGTAACTTACTAGGTACTAGTTAATAATATTATACGGGTATAATTAGACTATTTAGCTATTATATACCTTAATAATATATTAATCTACTCTAAGTTAATAGAGGAACACGTCCCTTATATATAGAATGTATTAATATATCTATCTAGGGCTAGGCTCCTCTTTAAACTAGAAAAGTACGAGTTTTATAAGATCTTAGTTAAGTTCTTAAGGTTTATAGTAATAACTAAAGGCGTTTATATAAGCTATAAAAAAATTCAGGTTATATAAGAGTAGCTTATACTATATAATATTAAATTAGTATAAGGGTTCTTAGGATTTACTAATTTTAATAGATGTTTTATAGAAGGCTATTCTAAGAAGGCCTTACTTCTAATAGAAATTATAAAGAAAGATATAGGATTCTAATAGGATACTAACTAATAGAAAGTATTTACTAAATTAAAGTAAGTATATATAGATCCTCTAGTACTTTATACTTTTTATAACGGAGAACTAGTACGTATTAAGACGGATACTTTAGACCTTATAATAGGGGCCTACTTATATTAGTAGAAGGATAGTAAATAGTACCTAGTAGTATACTACTTATATAAAATAACGGTAGTAGAATAGAATTATAATATATATAATAAAGAGCTTTTAGCTATTATCTATTCTTTATAATATTAGAGAGTTTATACTAAAAGTTATTCTAAACTTACTATCTTTACTAATTATAAAAACCTAGTTAATTTTATAATAACTAAAGAGTTAAATTAATAACAAGTTTAATAGTCTAAGTTACTTAGGTAATATAAGTTTAAAATTTAGTATATCCTAGGTAAAGATAATAGATAAGTAGACGCTTTAAGTAGATAATCTAATTATATATAAATAAAAGATATTATATATTAAACTATTTTAAAATAAGAAAAAGATAGATTACTAGTATTAATAAGAAGTCTAGTAATAACTATATAAATTATAATATATATAGTTTTAAATCTAAAGGAAGTATATATTAATAATATTATAGATAGTAAGCTAAGGAAATAATAACCTAACTAAGACCTATTATTATATAAGGAGAAGTTATATTTACTACTAAAGGTAGTTAAGGAAGTAATTAGAGATTACTATAATAATCCTTTACTAGGATATCTAGGAGTATCTAAGACTTTAGAACTTATTTAAAGGTTATACGCTGTACTAAACTTATAAGCGTTAATTAAATAATATATTAAGGAATATATATATTACTAGTAGAATAAGTTTATAAGATATACTAGGTATAGATAAATTTAGTTTACTAAAGTTCTAGATATATTATAAAAGGATATTATAATAGACTTTATTATTAAATTACTACTATTAATTAACTTAGTAACTAATAATAAGTATAACTTAATAATAATTATTATAAATAAACTTACTAAGTATATAGTTATAATACTATATAAAGAAACTTATAACTCTAGTTAGCTTAATTTCATCTTATTAGATAGACTTATTAGAGATTATAGTATACTAGAGTTAATTACTTTAGATAGAGATAAGCTCTTTACTTTAAACTATTAGAAGACTTTAATCGCGTTAATTAGAATTAAATTACGAATATTAATAGCGTATTATTTATAAATAGATAGATAAACTAAATATACTAATTAAATAATAGAAGTATATCTTAGATACTATATTAATAAAAGATAAAATAATTAGGTTATACTACTTCTAATAGTATAATTAGTATATAATAATAAGAGATTAGATACTATAAGGCTATTACTATTCTTTATAAATTACAGATAATATATAAATTTATTCTTGGATCCTAGGCGGGGACTAGATACTAAGAAAGCCTTAGTATTAATATCTAATATAAAAAGTCTATATAAAGATATATAGTAAAAAATTAGCTAGGTTAATACTTTTATAAAGAAGTTAGTTAATAAGAAAAGAAAAAATAGACCTTAGTTAAAGAAGGGGGATAAAGTATACCTCCTTATAAAGAATCTAAAAGGTATAAGACTAAGTAAAAAACTAGACTATATTAAGGTTAGACTATTTTTAGTTATTAAAGAAAAAGGACCTATTAACTACGAGTTATAACTTCTACTAGATACTAAAGTATATCTAGTATTCTATATCTTTATATTAGAACTAGTAGACCCTAATACACCTTTATAAGAAACCTTCTATTTTAGAATAGAAGAAGAAAACGAATTCGAAGCTAAAAGGATTCTATTATAGAAAGGTTAGAGTTACCTAGTAAAATAGAAAGGATACGAGGACTTAGAAAATACCTAGGAACTAGTTATAAATCTTATAAACTATTAAGAGCTCCTCTAATAGTATTATTAAACCCGGATACACCCTAAGTAATCTACTTAAGAGCTTTAAGTAAGAGAGTCTTAGAACCCTTAAACTCTAAAAAAGTAGGATAAGTAGTAAGTACTTTCTTAACCTCGCCGGCCTTTTTAAGCTCCTCTAGACGTTCTAGCTCTTTAATATTATTAAGACCCTTATTAAATATCTATTATTTATACTCTTTTAAGAAACGCTTCTATTAATAAAGGCGTTTCAGTTTTATTTATTTCTAATAAGTAATTTTACTACTCTAATAAGTAGCTTCGTTAGTAGCCTCTTATACTACCTCTATCTCTATCTCTTCGCGCTTAAGCTTCTTTATAACCTTATTAATACTAGAGAAGTAGATAACTAGTATAGTAGGCTTATACTACTTCCCTAGCCGGATATATTCTATATACCTTTAAGAAAGGGAAGATACTTAATACTCCTTTTAAGATCTAGTATATCGCAGATATAATACTATCGTAATTACCCCGCTTATAAGCTACTTAATCTAATAGTTTAATACAGCGTCGTTATTATACTAATAATATAAATACTTATTAACCTTTAAGATAAAGGTTTAAGGAAGGAGGGGTAATATTATACCCTTAGTACGCGAGCCTTAGTAGATATTATAAGCGCTTACTAAGTTAAATATACCTTAGTATAATAAGTCGAGTAACTACTTATCTAGTTACTCTAGTTAATATAAGATAACCGTAGCGAGCTAGGCGATTACGTAACTAGTTACTCTAGTTAATAGAGAGTAATTACTAGTAATTAGTATAAGTATAAACTTTCCTATATCTATATAAATAGCGTTACTTTCTCTCTAGATAGGAGCTTTATACTTAACTTATATTATTAACTAGACTATCTCCTAGATACTAAATATAATACTACACCTATACTAGACTAGTTTAGTACGAAGCCTATTTACCTTAGTCCTTAATACTCCTCTTTATAAGATCTACCTAGATCCTAGAGCTATCTAATTAGAAGGTAAACGGGTTATAATACTAAGCTTTAAAGAGATAGAGTATTCTACTTATATTTATAATTAATAGCTACCTCTTATATCTTATCTACTAAAGCTCTATTAAAGCCCTTATATTTAATAACTTTATTTACTTCTAAGTTCTCCTTTATTATAGTTATATTACTAATAGTAATCTATTATTAGTAATTATAATTAATAATATAAGTATTTATTAGAACTTAGAGCTAGTTAATATAGTAGATAAGGCTAGAGTTAAGTTAGCTTATTTACCCTTATATTTATTAGATCTAAATCCTATTAAGATATTATTTACTATTTTAAAGGATTAGATTAAGAAATATTAGGATATTACTATTATATATAAGGAAGATAGATAATATAAGTACTTTTTAAAGCTTATAATTAAAGCCTAAGTAGGATAGGTAAACCCTAGTAATCTATTCTAAAAGTTAGGTATTATATATAAGGGATAGTATATAGAAGGTAGAGATTATAAGCTAATCTAGTATTATATACTTTATAAATACTATATAAAGGCTCGCTACTACTATAATAGTTAAGTATTTAAATAGTCTAATCTATTAGACTTAGTAGGACTAAGTAGTTAGTTATTATATATATTATTATAGTTATTAAACCCCTTACTATCTATACCCTTATTCTACTTAATACTTATTAGGATATAACTATATTAATATCCTAATCTAGGTAGTAAAGTAACCTTACTAGGTAGGGTAATAGGAGGTCTACTTAAATACTTATAGTAATAAAGTAAGGGCTTATTAAGAAGCCTAGCTATAAATTAATTATATAGTATAATCCTATCTCTTTTATAACCTTATTAGCTAATACTTCTAGCTAGATATATACTAATACTATACTTAATATTAAAGGTAATTTATAACTCCCTATTAAACTTCTACTTTTATATTAGATTTATAGTAAGGCCTTTATCTATAAGCTTATTATATATATTATCTAAGTTAACTATCTTATTTATAAACCTACTCCTTTTTATCTACTTAATAAACTTAGTAAGATTACCTTTAATAGGGCTACTTTAAATATCTATTAGAGGTATTAGTATAATAAAAGGTCTTAGAGTATAGAAGGCTTTTATTAGTACTATTATAAACTATAATTAAAGGCTAGATAACTCTTATACTTACTCCTTAAGCTCCTTTTATAGCTCTAAGGTTTATATATTTTATAAGGTAGGTAGAAGGATAAGTAGTAGGGTTAGTAGGAGTTAAATTAGTAGGGTAAAAGCTCTATTATAAGGAAGATATAGTATAAGAGTAGGTTATTAAAATACTCCTCTAAAAGTATTATACTAATTATATAAGGGAGCCGTCTAGGGGTAACTTTTAAATAGGAAAGGTAACTCTATCTATTACTCCTTTAATTACTCCTCTTTTAACTTTATCTACTTTTTTATATATACCCTTATATCTCTTATAAGTATAACTAGAGGGGTCTACTTTATAATCCTTCTAGTATTATCTTATAATATAGTACTAGCTTAAAGTATTACCTATTTTATTATAAAGAAGATATAGTTTAAGTTATTATTAATCTAGTAGAATACTTTAAGTATAGTATTATTTAAATATCTTTTATTAGTATATTTTTATATTATTAATATCTCTTTATATAACTTCTTAGTAGGGCTCTTATTTCTAATTTTATACTCTTATAAAATAGCTTTTATAAGATTACTAGAAGTAGGAGTTATAATATAGCTACTATAATAAATAAGCTATTATTAAGTTACTAAAGTTATTATAAAAGTATTATTTATAAGTTAAGTATAAAATCTAAATATAATATTAATATTAAGGCTACTAAAACCTTTATTATAAAAGTCTTAAATCTCTTACTTTATACTTTACTACTAGTAAGGATCTAGGATATTAATTATATATTAATATATCTTAAGTAACTTATTATAACTTATAATTACTTTAATTAATACTAGATAAACTCTAATAAAATAACTAAGTAAGAGTAGCTATATAAGATATTCTTATTTAGACCTTTATACTTTAAAAGGAGGTTAATTATAACTTAGATCTTATATATAAGACTACTTCCTAGTTATATTTTTAAGAGTATCTTTTTTAAGGATTAATTTTAGATATATCTTAAATCTTACTAGCTTAAGCTCTTTAATTTCTATAACTTATAAGGGTAATAAGGAATTATTTATAGTAGTAACTTATAAGGGATATATAAAATTATTTATAATAGTAATCTAAGAGAGAGAAATAGCCCTAGCTTTTCTAGTTATAATAGTAGTATAAGTAGTAGTAATATAATTTCTAATCTTAATTAGATTATACTTAAAATTAAGGTTTTTACCTCTATTAAGTCTAAGATCTAATATATTATTAATTATAGAAATAGTAGTATTATTTAAAGCTAGAGTTTATAAGTTACCTACTCTTATAAAAAGATTACTAGCTTTATTCTTAAGCTTATATTACTAAGTAGCTTAGTTAGAATACTAGAAGCTAGATAGATAATCTTATATAAATTCTATCTTATTCCTCCTCTTATCCTCTAGTAAATAATAGCTAAGTAATTATAACTAGATAAAGGGTATAAAGTATTTAAAGAGTAACTTAAAGGGTATTAGTAGTATTTATCTTAGAGTATTTGTAACTTATTACTTTATACTTATATAAAGGGTTAGGGTTTTAAAATTTTATAAGAAAAACTTAAAATTTATAATCTTTTCTATTTATAGATTATATAATAGAGTTATAATTAGTTTATCTTAGTAATAAATATCTATAAGTTAAAAGTTAGATAAAGAGTTAGTAGAGAAGGTATATTTTATATAACTTACTATTAATCTATATTAAAATTTTATATATACTAGAATAAAGCGTTATATTATTCTTTATATATACTAGAATAAAGTATTATATTATTATTTATATATATTAGAATAAAGCGTTATATTATTATTTATATATACTAGAATAAAGCGTTATATTATTCTTTATATATACTAGAATAAAGTATTATATTATTCTTTATATACGCTAGAATAAAGCGTTATATTATTCTTTATATATATTAAAATTAAGTGTTATATTATTCTTTATATATACTAGAATAAAGTATTATATCTTTCTTTATATATACTAAAATAAAGCGTTATATCTTTCTTTATATATACTAGAATAAAGTATTATATTATTATTTATATACGCTAGAAATAACCTTAAATCTTCTTTTATATATACTTAAATAAGTATTATATCTTCTTTTTTATATACTAAAAGTATTATATCTTTCTTTATATATATTAAAGCTAAGAATAACCTTCTTATTTAAATTTACTTTAATTATAATTTATAATATAATATATATATACTATAATTAAGTATTATTATCTTAATTAAATATACTATTATTAAACTTAATAGTATCTCTTATATTTATTATAATAAAGTATCCTCTTCTTATATATATACTATTATTACACCTTATATTCTTAATACTTCTAATATAATAGAATATATAGAATTCTAAGTCTTAAAGATTTCTTAGATATCTTATTTAATAGATTACTTACTTTATACCCTTATATAACTACTTATTAAATTTCTAATATTCTTTATATTTTATTTATATATATACTAATATATTATAATATCTTTTATATAAATAATATTATCTAGTCTATTTTATACTACTTAATTATATTAAAATTATTAAAAATTAGTCTAGTAGTTTTAAGAATATATTAGAATAAGTATATTAATCTACTAATATACTTATAATTAGAATATTAATTATTAATATTAAAATCCTAATATTATTTATAAATTACTTATTTTATTAATTTACTTACTAGAATATCTAATATTAGTTTAAATAGAGGTTTATATATTTAATTTATTACTAGGTATTTAATACTATTAGAATTATCTAAATAATATAATAATATATTAGTTAATACTATCTTACTATCTAGAGAAGCTCTTAAATAATCCCTTAAAAGTATTTTAAAATCCCTAAGATTTATAGTAAGATAAATTAAAAGTAGTATAGAAATATTATTAATACTAAGAGTATTAGTAATATCTTTTTTATTATTATAAAAAAAACTACTATTAATAAAATAAAGACTAAGATATATTATAAAGTATATATAAAAATATTAAAGACTTACTTTTATAAGAAATATACCTTATTAAGAAAGAAGATAATAGTTAATACTAATAACTAGAGATAAATAATTTCGGCGCGGAAATTATTTATATACTACTAAGAATATAGGTAAGAATTATTTAAAATCTTTAGCTAAATAATTTCCGGGTTAAATTTAATCCGATCTTTTTTTTAAAAAGTATATTCTAAAGCGGACTATAAGCCTTATAAAAGGAGGGTCTAACCTTCTTTATTAGGCTTAGTCTCGACTTTCTAGAATTTTTAAAAGTTAGCTGAATTTTTAATATTCCGCTAGAGCTAGGTAATCCGTAGCTAGTATAACCTTATTAGTTCTTACTCGTTCCTTACAAGATATAATAAATATGATTTCTAGAAAATAATATCGTTGTAAAGAGCTCGCTTAGAGCTTTTTAACGAGCTATTTTTAGTAAGAAACTATAGAGAACTTGTTAAGGTATAAAGAGTTCTATTTATCTATCTATTAAGTACTCTAGTAGTAATATATATAGTTAGAATCTACTAAAACTTTATATAAGGTATTTATAGAGTAGAGTCTTATTAAAAATTAATTAAAGAGTTTATATAATTTAGATAAGTATTAAGAAAGTTATTAATAATAAAAGAAAACCTAATATAGTTTCTTTAAAGTCCTCTAGCTAATCGAATTTAACTTAGTATATATATAGGAATATCTCTTAGAATATATTTCTATATATATATATAAATAATCTAGATAGTTCTTTATCTACCCTTAAAGAAAGTATAAAATTATCCCTTATTAATAAAAAGTTATTAAGATAGAAGGTAAAGATTAGTAGTTAGCGCTAGGTAACTACTCGCCTACTTAAATATTAAGGTTTAAGGTTCGGGACGGCTTAGGACCGTCTCTAGTAAGCGCTAAACGTCTATAACTACGTATCTCCTTCTATTCTCTTTCTTCCTTCCTTAATATTCTACGGAATATCTATCCTTTCTAGTTTATTCTAAATTCTAGATAGGAAATCGATATAACTCTTTTAATTACTATGGAATATATCTCGATTCTCGGGGATACTAGCTTTCTAGCTTGTCGTAATTATTATTACTCTATTCTTCTATTAAGTATTCATTCTTATTTCTAAGGGAAACCGCATTAACTTTCCCCTGAAATTCGAGAGGAAATACTTTAAGAGACGAGAAAACACGCTAGTCTTATTTAGGATCGAGATAACCTTAAAGAGACTCGAATCCCGAGTTCTTTCCCTTTCTTTTTTCCTGAACTCGCTCTTTATAACGACGGTCTAGCGTGCTAAGACTATTCGTATATAGTAAGATTGAAAGCTCCTATAAAAAAACATTATAGGGAGGTTTATTCTTAGGAGAATCCTCGGGGAAAAGGTTGAATTCCAAAGACTTCTAATATAGAAGAACCTTGGGCTACGGGGATTAGCTGTCAACAATTCTTCCTTTCTAACCCAGGTCATTCCTACTTTAGAGTCGACTCTAAAAGACCCTTTTCGGATCGACAGACTAGGCCTAGAACGGCTAGTTCGGTGGAAGAAGAACGAAACGAAGATGAAAGCGAAATTCGCTCCGAACGATCCGAGGCTCTTTCGGAGTTTTCTCAAGGTATTACTCGAATATTTTTTTATAAAATAGTAGTACTAACAGTATATATAGAGCCCCGAAATTAGGAATCCGAATGATCTCGTCTAGACTCTAAAATCCTCGAGTTTCGAACGAAAGAAATACGAAGAATCGAGAAAAACCCCTACGACAACCCTAGTCCCTAGCTAGAAAGAACCCGATAGGCTTCATATCTAGATGGGCTAGACCGGATCGAGCTACTCGCCCTTATAGGGGAGCCGGATACGCCTTTATTAAAGGTTATCTAGGCTAGTTTTAACGAACTCGCTCGTAAATTACAATAAACCCTATCGAATATAGGGTATTTCAGACGTTTTCAGATAGTTCGGACTGAAATTAATCAGTTCCGAGCTAAGCCCCTTCGGGCGTACTAGGATCCGAGTCGAATTCCGACGTATTCTCGTTCTTTCAAGTAAATTCTCGCTTTTTTCGTTAGAACTCAAGAGTCTACGACGTCGACGTTATTTCCGGACTATTCTTTTACGTCTCTTTAACAGTCTAGATATCGTCGTCTAGTCCGAATTGTCTCGGAAATCGAAAACCCCGAAGAATTCGTTGAAAACCTTCGAGAAATATCGAAAGACAGCGATTCTTCCGACGACGCTAGCCAAATCGAGACTAGCGACGAAGACGAATTTAGTATCCATGAGAATACTCGAATTCAGGCCCGAAATTCCAGGAAGATAGCCCCTCTTTCTCGTCTAGAAAAAGCTTTACTATACTTTTCAATCGCTCTTCTCGATTAATCCGCTTCTAAAGACGAATACGAGCTCCCTTTCATCGACGCTCTAGCCGTACTAGGTCTAGACTAAAGAGGTTTTAAAGATATCGATAGCTATCCTTTAATTTTATCCTCTATTTTAAAAATCAGACGTTTTCTCGTTTTACGACTCGCTTTCAAAAATTCTTCCTCTATCGAGTCTAGACCAGACGACTCAAGCTCGGTTTCTAGTACTACTAGTACTATGGAAGAACGTTTTCCCGGCCCCGGAGCTCGAAACGGACCTCTTTTACGACTAGAAATACTTGTAAATCGATTTCTCGTTCGGGGTTCTCGATCGCCTTTCGAATAGATGTTAGACCTTCGAAGCTACGGACTAAAGATAGCCCGAAATACGACTTCTTCCGGCTATATTAACTGGGAAGGAGAGACTATTATTTATAGAACTCTTTCTTTCTTAATAGCTAATTTTCGAGAATTTCTTTATAAGCTTATCTCTTCGACTCGAGCACTACTTTTTCAAGATATACTATTCGAAAATAGTATATCTACGGCTAAAAGTCCTTTACGAAAGATTCCAGATATTTCTTAGCGCTAAATCTACGGTAATCCTCTTAATTCCACCCCGTTTTCAAATTTTCTCAACGATTCTCGTACGAATATTGGCCTAGAAAACCCGGAACGATTTCTATACAGTCGTATAACTACTAGTCCCGATCTAGCTAGCCGGTTTATAGTTCCGGGGCCCGAATTCTACTAGGACTCCCGGGAGCTTTTGGACTGGATTTCATTTCTTTCTCGATTCCTCGAAAACCTTCTCGTTCTTATTCACGCGACTAGGGGCTAGCCGGCCCGGGCTCCGGAGCTATTATCTCTACGACATTCGAATTCTACGAAGACGGGAACACGGAATATCTTCGTAGAAAACGGTCTACTCGTCTTTATTACTTCTTATTATAAGGGGTATAGTATTTCCGGTACTACGAAAATCATTTATTAATATCTACCTCGAGAGGTCGGTAAACTACTAGTCTATTATCTATAGCTAGTAGTTCCTTTTCTAGAGCGAATTCTACTGACGAATTTTCGAAAAATGCTTCCGGAGTATCTTTTCGAGAATCTATCGAAAAGTCGACGTTCCAAAGCTACGAGAATTACTTCCGAACGATTTCGAAAGGTTTTTCGAAGGGAGATACTAGCCGGTTTAGGATTAGCCGTTAATCCTAGCGACTATCGCTATATAGCTATTAGAATCTCTTATTATTTTCTTTCGAAATCTCTTTAATTTCAACCCGAGGAATCTACGGAAATAGACGACGAAAACGACGTCGATTATAAAGATAACGTCCTAGATCTATAGGCCGGATACTCTTCTAGGACGGCGGGAATCGTATACGCTCGAGGTCTTTTTAAAACGACGGGAGAGATTTAAGGCTTGAAACGACAATTTCGAGAGGCTAGTATAGTAAGCCTACTCCATTTTTACTATTTTTTATTATATTTTTACTATTTTATCTATATTAACTATTAGCGTCTATATAGTATAATAACTAACGAGTATTTAATAGAACTAGTACCGTTTTCTTAGTTTCACGAGTTCTACTCAGGAAATCATTCGCCATCGACTCGATATACTAAAATTCGAGAAAGACTTCGAAAATAAACGTCTTATACGACTAGACTCCCTACGGAATATTAATCTTGATAGGGAAGTACGAAGACTTTTTTCCGACTCTACTATTCGTTTTCGAACTTCTTAACGAGAAATTCTAGGAGATATACTAGTTAGGACGAGTCTTATACTAGCTATATTACCTACCGGATTTAGAAAGAGTCTTCTTTTTTAACTACCTTCTTTTCTCGGCTCGAATGGAGTTTCTATTATTATAGAACTACTTGTTTCTTTACTATAAGACCAGCTATCTAGAGCTAAGAATCTCGGCATTTCTTCGGCTATTTTCAACGCTCGAATACCTCCGGATTCAGCCCGTCTCGTCTTTACTACACCTGAGACTTTCCTATCTTTAGATTTTTGAAATTTCGTAAATCGACTACGAATTATCTAACGACTCGACTAAGTATTTATCGACGAAGTTCAAGTCGTCCTAAATACTAAAGAGTCTTTTCGAAGGGTCTTAGGCCGTCTTAGGGAGGTAGTCGATTTAAAAACCTAGCTTATCCTCCTTACGGCAACGTTACCTCCGAGATACGAACGAGACCTTCTTCGAACTCTTAGTCTAGAGTCTTCGGAAACGAAAATCTATCGAAATTCGACTATTTAAACGAATATTTAATATATTATTCGAGAGAAAGTCTCTAAAGAAGAGGCTTTATCGATAATTCGAAAAAAAGACAACGAGTTTCCCCTCGAACGAATCGTCATCTATACCCGGACTATCGAGGCGGCTAAAGAGTTAAATAGGGAGCTAAAATACTCTATTTATTACTCTAATAGCCCTGGAAAAGAACGAGTTCTTTCGGACTTTCTTAAGGGAAAGATTTAAATTCTTATCTTAACGAGCTCTCTTAGCTACGGGATCGACGTTCTAAATATTCGAGTCGTCTTTCACCTCGGTCTACCTTATCGTCTATACGATTACGCTTAGGAGACGGGCCGAGCGGGTAGGGACGAAAAGGATAGCGAGGCTATTTTACTTCTTTCGAATTCCGTTAATTCTTCTACACTTTCGACTCAACTAGGACCTCGGCCTAGTAAGGTAGAAGTATTCGAAAATAGTATTATTCAACGCTATATATCGAATACTTGTCGACGAGCCATTTTTTCTAGCTATCTCGATGGAAAAGAGATAGAGAAATGCGAAAAACCGGCTATTCCCTGCGATTTTTGCCTAGAGTACTACGATAGTAAGTCTTTTTTTTCTATCTTTATACTTTTCTAATAGTTTTTAGATATATCGAGCTTGATACGAGATAAAAGAATCGACGATGACCTTTATAACTCGGAAAACAAAGAAAGTCTTAAAGAAGTAGAACGAGTTCTTAGCCCTAGTCTTAAATTAATCGGTATATTTTCTCTATTTTATAGTTTTCTATTATAATGATAATATATTTCTAGATTTAGACGAAATTCGGGTGAAAGAAGTAGCCATTTCGTCGATTTCTATCGAAAAACGCTTGAAAGTTTAACGAAACGCACTCCTTTTAGAGGATATCAGGTCCTTTATCTTTACGTACTATAAGAAGTGTCCCTATTACTTACTTTATAGTACTATAGAGAACGACGGACATTCGCTATTTACGTGTACTCGAGGAGAAAGTCGGGCTTTTCGAGAAGAAGTCTATAGTTTTCGAGATAGACTACGTACTAGTAAGTGTATCGCTAGTTTTACGGCTTGTTTTCACTATTTCCTACCTTAAGACTACTGTCGTCGATGGATATCTAAAAGGGATGGAGGGTTCGAGCGAGATAATAAGGTAGAAGAGTGTACTTTTCCTAATTTTCTACTCTCTTTCCTTATAGTCGGTCGATCTATCCCGGAATATCTTTCCGGATATATAAATCGACTAAAGGATGAAGATATAGAGCGTAGTACTCGAGAAGAGCTTCTATACCTAGGAAGAAAGACGGAAATTTCTGAAACCGAAACGAATTTTCTTTTCATCGAGCTCGGATATCTTTCTAAAGAATTCGAGCGATATCTAGAAGAAAAGAGGATAATATAGATAGTTTTTTTTTACTATACGGCGTTAGGAGCTAGTCTAGATAGAGTAATAAAGGTATTATTCTAATATAAATATTTACTTTTCTATTATAATATTAAATCTCTAGAACTTTATAAATTAACCTTAGGTTTAGTCTAGAATTACTAAATAGATTTGTTAGAAATAATAATATAAAGATATTTCTATTACTTAATATTTTTAAGATTAAACTTATAATAGGTACCTATTTAAGTTAAAAACTCTTATAAATTAATTTCTTATCTAGTATCCTTTTACTTCTTTTAAATAGGTACTAGACCTTTAAAGTAATAGAATTAGGATTTTCTATAACTTAATTTCGTTTAGGTAAGGTTAATTAGAGAGAGAATATTAATTTTCTAAGAAGGTTCTTTTTTAATTTAAGATTTTTTAGGATTTATTTATAATCTTAGGATTACTTACTTAAACTCTTCTCTTTTAAGATATACTATTTAGAGATAGTATATCTACGCGAGAAACTCCTATCTAGAATATCCCTAAGATTTCTTAGTAGAGATTATATAATAATATTATCGATTTAACTCCGTTTTAAAATCTTTTAAGCTTAGATACTTATATAGATCTTAGCTACCTATTCTTTATATATAATAAACTCTCTTAGCTAGAAGTAGTAGCTATTAGGGTTATATTAGAAGGAGCCTAAGATATAGATATTTCTATCTAGGAGGTTTTTAGGATTTTTAATAACTCCTACTTCTACTTATATTTATTAGGTAGAGACTTTAGAATATCTATAATTATAGATAATTTATTATTTTTAAATATTAGATTAATATCTTTTTAAGTTAAATCCTTCTACTACCTATTTTATAACTTTAAGAGAAAGGGCTTAGCTTAGAGAATTTAAGTAAATTCCTTCTTAATAAAGTAGCTGAAAATTCTAATTAAGCTAGCTTATTTTAGATTTTATTACCCTAACTTATCTAGGATACTTAGAAGCTTTTATATTAGATTTTAATTATTCTTCTCTTTATTTAAAAACCTTCTATCCTAGTTTATATAACTAGAAGTTAACTAATTAGAACTTTAAAGCTATTATTACTTTAATCTTTAAATTTTTAAAGACTAGAACCTATTATAAAGAGATAAATGTAATCTACGTGAATTATATTTAAACCCTACTAAGGATTTAAGTAGATTACATTTAATTTTCTTATTTTAAATGTAATCTACAATTTTTCTACATAATATTTATAGAGATAGTATACTATTTTAAAGCGTAAACTCAGCCCTATAAATTACATCTACTACGGGGTTAATCGGTTACAAGAGTATTTTTTAATAATTTTTATAAAGTTAGGATTTTTTTAATATTTAGACCCTGACGGCTAATCGACGACTAAGGAAAGGTTAATTATTTCCGGTTATTCCTCTATCCGGATTAAGGTTTAAAATTTATAAGATTTAAATAGATATATAGGTATCTCTTTAGGCTTTAAAACGCCTTAAAAATTATAGAAAACGGTTATATATTACGAAAGTTATAAAGAATTCAAATAAATTCCCTTTCTACTATAAGATCGATACTATAAATAGTAGGAATTTCGCTTAAGTTTATACTATCTATTTTTAGACCCTAAAATTAATAAAATTTAGGCGTTTTAAATTTCTAGATCGGAGCTATATTCGTAAAGTTATAGGGTTACTCTTTTTATCCTTAATAAAAAGTTTAAGACACTCGCTTATAAGTTCGGCTAGGGTATATTAGCTAGTAGCCGGGAAATAGCCGACCCGACCCCTAAATTAACCGCCTAATAACCGCTAGGAGCCGTACTTTAACCTCTTCCTATTAATATCATTCCATTCTTCCTTAATATCTCAACGAATTTTTAAGGCTTTTAACTTAACTCAAGTCCTATATAGGAAATCAATATAGCTCTTTTATTTACGATGGAATTCATCTCAATCCTCGGAAATACGGGCTTCCTAGCTTGTAAGGAGTGTAAGTACGCTGTACTTCCCGTTAGTCTAGAAGGTTATTTTACACGAAGCCCTCATAAGCTACCTCCTAACGACCGCTCTCGTATCCTTTCCGAGGTAGCCAAATACCCTTATTTAGTAAACGACCGAAAGGGGGTAGTAGATATCGAAATTCCTACTTCTTTTCCTTATTTCTTTCCCGATCTAGCTCTTTACTCGGACGGACTCGGGTATTTAAACTATCTCTATTATACCCGAAATAGAAATAGTATTCAGTTATATTTTTTATCTCTTTATAAGTGGGAAAACTTGAAAGGAAAGGGGCGAACTCCGAAAAATAGGGAAATAGAAGTCCCTTAGATTTCAGGCGTTAGCGTTCAATAATTCTTCCGGGTTACGCCCGGTTAGTAATACTTTAGGGTTAATCCTAAAAAGCCTTTATTAAGGGGGTCTATAACTATACCTAGAGCGGCTAGCTCGGGGGTAGAGAGAGAGAGTAGCGAGGAGGAAGAGAACGTTTCGAGAAGATCTCGAGTTAGTTCTATAGAAAGTCAAGGTAATTATATCTATAATTAACTATTCTTCTATTACTAATTTACTCTATAAACCCCTTGAAGTGGGATCTAGAATAGTCTACTCTAGATTTAAAGTTCGATAATTTCTAGAAAAGCGAGGTTAGAAAAATCCAGGCTAATTAAACCGACGACCCAAGTCTATAACTAGAAAGAACTTGATAGGCTACCTATCTAAGCGGACTAGATAGGCTAGACCTACTCGAGTTAGTAGCGGACCCGACTTCCCTTCTACTAGAAGCCGTTTAGTTAATTTTCGACGAATTAGCCCGGAAATTACACGAAGCTATCTTATAGGGATAAATAAACTGTGACCGCATTTTATTTAAATGGTACTAAAAATTTAATCGCATTTTATTTAATTTTCTATTTCTAAATAAAATGCGGCTCGAACCCTAACTAATTTCTAGGAAAAGTACACCGTTAGAAAGCCCTTACTTAGCCCTATAAACTAACCTACTTACCTACCTTATTAGGCTTAGTCTCGACTTTATATAATTTCGGAATACTAGGATTTTCTTAATATTCCGGCCTCGACGGGTAATCTACTACTAGTACGAGCTTATTTTCTCTCGCTCGTTCCTTTAGCTATATATAGAAGTGAAATATATAAAAAGTATATAAG
>JAABUY010001465.1_pt1 | contig 31711 bp, 49 predicted proteins | sample 5560271 | NCBI WGS metagenome assembly JAABUY01 (sample SAMN10711886, study PRJNA513374) | rock metagenome | isolation source: Antarctica rocks | place: Antarctica: Victoria Land, University Valley | reverse complement strand
GCTGACATGAGCCTCTGGCGGCCTGCTGTGCACCTGGTAGGCGCCGTGCGCAAGATGCGCCTCACGGCGCGTGCAAGCCGGCGCGTGCTGCCTGCTGTGTATGGCATATTTTGGCTGCAGGGGTGTTTATTTCCGGCAGGACAGTTTGCTTGAGGTGGTGAAACAGGCGTGCCTGATGTCCCTCTTGCAAGAGCTACTAAGGTATGAGCTCTAATGTCTGTGACTGAAGTGCTGAAGTATCTGCAAGTGTTTAGCAGCAAACAAGGTCTTCCGGAATGCTGTGCCTGAGCTACGGGCAGGGCAGGCACGGCCGACCATGCGCGCCTGGCATGTAATATTCGTCTGCGTCCATGATGCCTCGTGCCGGAGGCACGGTGCAGCCCCTGCTGTGTGCATACCCTGGCGGGTGATGCACACAGGAGCATCATGCACTTGCACCTGCCAGCTCTACCAGACAGCGCGCGCCTAACTTGGAACATGCTGGTGGAGCCTTCACATGCAGTGTGTCCGTGCTGTGTCACTGTGCAGGTGCGCAGTCGGGTGAGCCAGTTGGTCATGCCAGGCAGTGCGATGTGCTGTGCATGAACATCACGACCGTGCCTGAGGGCGGCGTGGCAGCGAGAGAGTATGCGGCATGGACAGCCGGTGGCTTTATGTGGCACTTATCGCCAGCATACCTGACCAGCGGTGGAGCAAGGTGCTCTGACCAGCACCAAGTTGACACAGGCGGGGCAATTGGGATACAAGATGCTTACATTACACAAGGCATGCTCGGATGCAACGATCGTCAAGCAACTTGATTCACATGCATTCAGCAAAGCGGCCCGGAGAGCCTCAGTGCGGACAACCACACCAAGCAAACACCTCGCAGTTCGGGCGGCGAGCGAGCACCACGTTTCTACCCGTCGCCACTCAAAATCAGCACGGACGAGCAGCAGGCAAGCACCCAGCCGCTGTGACACAGAATCAGACGGACAGCGTCTAGCATGCTAGCACTGCCAATACAGGCGGCCAGGGCCTGTGGCGGCCGCCCCAGGCAGGGCGTCGCCAAGGCGTGTACACGGAGCAGTCGCCTTTACGACAGCCCCCAAAGGCTGGCCAGCGTAAAGCGCGGCGCAGAGTCAGAGCCAGAGCAACGCCCCACAGACCTCACGCGGCAGCAATCTGTCCCAATCACCCCTGGCTCACTTTTTTGCGGCGGCCTTCTTTGCGCTCAGCGTGGTCCCCAGCGCGCGCGAAAGCTTGGACAGGATCTGCGGCGCGGGTATCGCCTTGCCGCTCTCGTACTCCTGGATGACATTCGGCTTCTCGTTAATGACCTGTGCCAACTGCGCCTGTGTGAGCTTCTTCGCCAGGCGCGCCGCCATGATCTGCTTCTTAAGCTCGCTCGGCACCCTGCGGCGCACGTGCATACTGGTGTAAGGCAACCGCACGCTCACGCAGTCAGCACTGCCACTGTGCCAGCCAGCGGCCAGCACGCAGCCAGACAAGCGGCTCGGCTGGCCTGCATGACCAAGACACCACCGCCACCTCCCAAGCTCGCCGAGCACTTGTGTCCTCAGCGCAAGTGCAAGACTCAAGTGCACAAGGCTCGGGCTGCTGGCAAGGAGGCACAGCCGGGCGCCACAAGCACTCTGGCGCCTTCTGCCAAGCGCGGCGTGGCAGCGCACCGGTCGTGGTGCAGCTCCTCGGTCTCTCTATCCAACTTGGCGGCATCCTTTGGCGCGCCTGTCGCGGCCTTGTTGCTGCCGGCCGCAAACTTTTTCTGGGTCTCCACCTCTGCGCCGCTCCTGACCGCTGCCGCAACGGCAGACTTGTCCTTTGCAGCGCCGGCGGTCGGCGCGCGCTTCCTGATGACCACCGTGTCCCAGTCCTGCCTGTCCCCCATATTCATCTTGGCGGAGGTGGCGTGCACGAGGCGCAGTAAGGGAGCAGGCGACGGCTGAGGAGGAGAAGTGAGCTTGCACAGCAGCGGACTGGGTGTGCTGAGCAATGAAGTGTGCGGGGGAGGAGGTCTGGCCAGAAGCACATCTCCGTGTTCCGCCGCCAACACCCTGCGCCCTAGCGGTGGACAGCTGCGTGGGTTTTTTGTGTTTTTGTGTATCATGCAGGGAGCACGCATGTTGACTGCCGCCAAGGCATGCTCGCCTGCCCGACAAGGGGGCGTCGAGGATCTCGGCTGTCCCCTTGTTGTTTGAGTATTTGGACATTGAGTTTCGCCTCGGCCAACACACGATGTCAATGCATAGCGCTCCTTTGCGCGGGACGGATGCGCGGGCCGCATAGAGCTAGAAGCGCTCAGAGACACAGTGCACAGTGTTGCTCTTATATGTCACACTGCACACCTGCGGGCAAATGCACAACAGTGGAGCCTAGCAGAGGTTTACAGTCTCGTGCTCACTGCCAGGCTGCGGTCTGGCTCTGGCATGACAGGAAAGATTTGCGGGAGATCCATCGATGGCGTTTGCACAGCGCCAAAGCGTGCCCCAAAAAAGCATGGCTGGTCACCGAGGGCACAGCATTACCTGTGTGAACAGCCCAGAGCTCATGTACGATGGCCAGGAGGTGGCCCTGCCCAGTCATGCATCAATTTTTTTTCCAAACTGCAAACAAATGCTGCATGAGCAGCCCTGGGAAAAAGTTGTCATTAAGACTTGTCACTTCAAGGCAAACAGCATTGTGTATCTGCATTTCAGCACTTCATCCCCGTACGGCAGCCGATCATGTGGAGTGCTTCTGTACTTCAAGGCACTGCTATGCGCGTTGCGGCTAGCTGCAATGCGTGCATGCATGCCTACCCAAATTGAAGCACCGCTGCGCAGAGCCTGGCATGCTGCCCGGGGTGTCTCACTTCATTGGTACTTGCCAACTTCAGGTGCCGCAAGCCAAAACGAGCAGTTTTTGCAAGGAAAAGCAGCAAGGCCGCCCAGTGCAGTGACAGCTAAATTCCTTGCATGAGGGCAGGTGCCCATTGCCACACATGAGCTCGGGAGCTTGGCATCATAGGGTTACTGCTTGGCCCGCGACCCAGCCACAGGGCTATGAAGATGCAAACGGCGCGTGCTGCACCAGGGCCCTGTGGGGCCCCACGGGCATCCACCAGACAAGGGCCCAGCGTTCGCGGCGGGCAGCCCTCCCATGCATCACACGTAGCTGCTTAAGCAGAGGCACCCTGTCTCCCAGAACAGTCTGCACAGCGTCCCCTGTCGCGCCGTCGTCGGGGCCGGTGCCAGAGCTGATCGCCGGTGCATTGGCGGCCGTCGAGGCGCCGAGGTGCTGCGGAGCTGCTCAGCAGCTCTTCCTGCATCTGCTGTTCCGACACTTTGCTCCAGAAGCGAACTGGGTGTAACCGCCGACGTCGTTGGTGCAGCACAGCATTTGGCCACCGGGGCCTGCACAGGCCGCACAGCTCTCAGGCGGCTTCGAACACAATAAGCCGACCAGTGCAACCGGCGTGGGCCAGACACAGACACACTGCCACAACTTGCCATGTGTGGCGTCCGTCGCCAAGGCAAGGGCAAGTGCCTCGGTTTCAAACAAGACAGTATGAAGACAGGGCAGGATCATTTGGGAACTATGCAATGCTGCCCAAGCATGATGCTGGCACTGGTGGCAGGCTACCGCAGGTCAACCGCAACCAGCATCTATTTGAAACCCGGGCATGGGAGCGCACAGGCGCCGGCCGCCGCTTGGTTCCGGACACCGGTGCAAGCTTGGGAGTTGGGAGCGGTACGGCAGGGGTTGCCTGCGCAGCGGCAACGTCACAACGCCGATCTTAGCCGGAGAGCGCTTGCAACGCTATCCTGACAACCCAAAAGGGCCTGCAGCCTGAGAAGGCCCTGAAGAGGTGCTGGCCCAAGCGCAGGGGCACAGCGCTGCAGCAGAGTGCACTGCAAGGGCTGTCTACAGCGGCGGTGCGCCTATGGCCAGGCGTTTCGCACTCACTCGGAGGCGGCCCTGTCGGTCGAACTTGTGGCCCGATCGGTGGCTTGTACGGTGTCTTGTTCTGGACTGGGGTTCGCGCATTCGTCGACGGGGGTCGGTCGCCATGCATTGTGTTGACGGCTGAGCAGATGACGCCCGCGCACTTCAGCTTGCGACCTGCGTGCGATCGCAGAGCGCTGATCGTCAAGATAACCTTGACACAGCTTGACATAGAGCAGCCTTTATCAGCACACGTGGTTCAACTCGTGGGTTGAAGCAGAGGCGAAGTGATCTGGTGCGCGTCAAAGCTCTCCCGCCACGGGCAGCTTGATCGGATCGGGTGCGCCGGGCTCACCTGTGAGCTCGGGCCCAGTGCGCGCAGCGTTGCCGGCGTGCAGAGTCACCAGGACGAGCGCGATCAGGGGCAGCACCGACACAGCCATGATTGCTAGCAGGGAGCCAGAAACAGCGCTGAGCGGAGTGGGCAGATTGGAGATGTCTGCCCTATGTATGACGCAGGTAGATGGCAAGGACCCATCTAGGGTGTCTGCAAACCCCCGGATTGCGCTTGAGTGTTGCGGAGTGTCGTTACTTTGAGGCGCCTTTGTGCGCTTCTTTTCTGATAGTACACCTGATAGTACAACAGCTAATAGGATAGGACTGTAGACATTTCTTGCTCAGGTAGTTGTTATCTGCTGAAGGTGTAATAAATATTCTTTCCAAACAAAGACCACCTGCTGTCTTCAGTGACTGGCCATCGGGAGGCTTTAGCAGCATCAGAGGTCGCACAGCTGCCCGGCAAGAGCTGAGCTCCCTCGCTGGGATCTGGGCGCCGGGGGTGCAGGAACACCTGCGCTGACGAGCCTGAGCTGTAGCAGACCAGGACACTGTCAAGCAGTGCGGGGCCGTCGCAGCGCTGCGCGGGCTGCTGGCGCCCGGCGGCACCGCTGCAAAGCATGTGAGCAGGGCTGCCAGTGTGCAGTGCAGTTGCGCCTCGCACAAGCATCAGCCGTGCGCCGGTGAGTAACAGGAATGCGGTGGTGGTAGGCGCAACAGAACGCCAAGCCGTTTTCTATTGGCAGTGCGCCACCTTTGCAGGTCTGCGCTTCTGCGTCCCACAGACGCTGGTGCGTCTGTGCGAACCCCTGCTTGCGCTCGGGCACGCTCACAGAAAGGCAGGCAGCCACCGGAGTAGTGCATGCTCTGTAGGGCAGTGCACTCTGCAGCAAGCCCAGCGCTTCAGCACGGGCCCTCGCGGGCGCCTGTGCAAGGCTGCAAACGTCACACACCATGCCAGAGCAGGTATGCTGTCATCAAGGAGAGCTCCTGTCAGCCGTGTCAAGGACTTAAAATGTATCAATTCCATATCGCACGCGCGGAAACAGAGTCTGTGCTACAAACCAGGCAGGCGCCTGCACGCCATGCAAGGAGACGCGCTGCCCTCCTGCGCAGTGGTACCCATCATGTAAATGCGGGAGAGGCAGTCACCTGCGTCATGCTGCGCACCAGCGCGCGGGGCGCGCGCGGCAGGCGACCGCCGCTGTCAGGCACGCGCTTGCAGGCGCTGGCACGCGCTCCTGTGGACCGCGCGCCAGGCCGCCTTCTGGCACGCGGCCGAGCAGTAGCGCGCGACGTTGCAGCCGGAGCACAGCTGCGTCCGCAGGCCCGCCTCCGATGCGCCGGCCAGGTTGCCGCACCTGCGCGTGTACGGCCAGTCGCGGCTTTGATGTGTGCGCTGCAGTGTGTGCGCGAGCGGGCGGCGCGGGCGGCGGGTGCGAGGCGCACCCCGACCACCAGCAGCCCATAGGGCGCAGCGCAGGCGAGCACAGGCGCAGATCATCCAGGCTGACCTGCAACGGGGCATTGGCTGCGATGCCCGGCGTGATCTCAGCCTCAAAGCGCGCGACGGCGGCCGCCATGGCGGCCAGCCGGCGCTGCGAAGCAGTGCTGCTTGGCTCTGCCAGCGCTGGCACGTCCAGCTGCAGGGCGGCCTGCCGCGCGGCGCCCGCGCAGCTCAGCGGGGCAGCGCATGCCTGCGCGAGGGTGGGCAGGGGTGCTGCGGGGCGCGCGCACACCACTGCCGGCCAGTGGCCCCCGGCCGCGCGCAGCACGCCGTCCATGTGGCAAGCCGCGAGCGCCGCCCTGAGTTCGCGCTCGCGCTTGGGCGCAGCGCACGCGTCCACAGAGCGCCGCGCCAGGGCCAGCGCTGCGCCCAGCGCCCCGCCGCGCACGAGCGCCACGGCCAACTCCCAAAACGCGCCGCACAGCGTCGCCAGCCAGCCCAGTGCCGCCGCCAGCCGCGCCTCCGCCGCCAGGGCCGGGGCATCGCATGGGCTGCCTCCATGCGGGCAGCCTTCGCCATCGTCGCCGGCAGCTCCGCAGCGCGTTGCGTGCTCGCCCAGTAAGGGCTCAACTTCGCAGGGGCACGGCGCGCGGGCGCCACCGTCTGCACCCAGCATGCACGCCCGCGTGGAGTGCTTGTCGTCACAGCCAGGCATGCTCGCACGTCCTCTGCAGGGTCCGGACAAGCGCCGCCTGCAGCCGTCGCAGGCACGGCCGGGGCCGCATGCGTTTGTTGCTTTGAGCGTGCACGCATTCGCCGCACGCGCTGCTGTTTGGCGCGCTGCTCGCAGGAGGCAGCAACACATGCGGTCACCTGACAGCGCCCTAGCCCACTGGCACGGCGTAGGGAAGCGCGCACAGCGTTCCGCCAGCGTGCGCAGCGCCTGCACGACGAACGGCGCCAGGCCGGCGCACGCCGGCACGAGCGCCCTGCAGTCGACGGGGCTGTCGCCCGCCACGAGCCGGCCGCAGGCGCCCTGCGCCCGCACAGATGCGCGCGCGCTTGGTCCTGGCAGCCAACGCCGCGGCGCAGCCTTGCCCTGAGCGGCGGTGGGAGGGGTCGCGCGCACCACCACCTCTGCCAGAAAGTCTGACAGTAGGTCATCGCTGCTTGGCGCGCTATGGCTCGGGGGCTCCAGCGCGCGCACGCGCTCCGGCGGCAGGAGCAGCAGGGGCAGCAGGTGCGCGGCCGCGCACGGCAGCAGCTCCGCCGGTAGGGCGTCCGCCCGCGAGGCCGCCCCCAGGCGCAGCAGGCGCGGGACGGAGGTTGTAAGCGCATCCTGCGCCGCGGCGCGAGTCCGCTCGCGGGCGGCGCTCCGCACCAGCGCCCCTCACATGCACATGTACCCTAAGCCTATCATGCACGTTGTCCCGCCTCCGGCTGCCACACAGCGGCTGCGGCGTTGCAGCAGGCGGCGCGGCGCACCCAGAGCCCAGCGCGCCAGGCGGGGTTGGCCGCGTGCGCGGTCGCGAGCAGCTTGGCCAGCGTTGCGAGCAGCGCCTTCGCGGCCGGCGCAACGGCTGCGCCGGGGCCCGCCGCCAGCAGCACCGCGACTGCGTGCTGCACCGCCTGCACGCCGGTGGCCGCGCCGATGCTCAAGGGCCGCCATGCCTGCATGCCCAGCGCTGCCCCAGCCCCGGCAGCCATGCAGCAACGCGGACGGACAGCGTGCGCAGCCGCCCGGCGCGGCACCGTCCTGGCACAGCTGTTGCAGCACAACGACAGGATGACGCCGCGAGCGCGCCTGCGCCGCACACTCGGCGGCGCCGGGCCCCGCTGAGACGGCCGGAGCGTCCGGCGCGCGCCTCAGCGCCGCCTCCATCGCCGCCAGGGCGATCGGCAGCAGGCCCTTGTGCAGCTCGGCGCAAAGGACCTCTTCGTCGACCTGCGCACGCGACGGACGACGCTGCGATGGCCGCACGATGAGGGCCGCTCAGAATGGCCTCCGCGACGCTGCCTCCGCCGACTGCAGCGCTGCCTGACACAGCGGCATGTGCACCGCTGGAGCGTTGCGGCCACACCGGCCGCGTGTGCCGTGCGCCTCCAGCATGCATGCGCGGCCCCAGCCGGGGCCGCACCAGGAGCGACAAGGGCATCCGGCAGCGCACGAGCTCCTCGAACGTGTCGTGCAGCAGGTGCGGAATGGTGCTGCCCAGCGACGCATCGGGACATTCGCTCGGCTCGCGCGCTCCCTGCGCCCCAGACGGTGCCGTCACACACGCGGCCTCCACCGGGGTTCAGGCTGGCAGCCTGGCGCCAACCGCCCGCGCCTCTGCTGCGGGGCAGCGCACAGGCCGCGCGGCCCCTGGTGACTGCTCACACACGCCGCGGCCCAGCGAGCCAAGCCCGGCGCGGGCCACCGTGGCGCTGCAAGCCGGGCATTGCCCTGCCCCTGCACGCATGACCGCCGGGCATGCAGGCTGGCGGCCAGCACGGTCGCTGGCCTTGCTGAGCCGCCGGCAGCACCAGCCTCCGCCGGGCGCCGCGCCCCGCCCATGCGAGCCGGCGCCCCTCGACCGCGCACCGGTCCGGCGATGCGCTGGAGGTCCACTGCAGCACGGCGTACAGGTTCCGCAGGCCGCGCGCTCGCTGCCCGCCGGGCAGGCGCATGCACAGCTCCCTGGAGCTCAGCAAGTCGCCCAGCGCTCGGGCGCTCGCGCACGCGACCGCGTCCGGGACCCGCCGCCGGCCTGCGACGAGCGGGGCCGCCCTGAGCTGCGCCGGCCAGAGTGAGGCGCCGCGCGGCACAGCGACCGTGCCCCCGGCAGGCCAGGCTGGCGTATTTCACGGCAGCGCGGGAGCCCGGCCCTGCGCTGCACCGCGCGAGCAGCGCGGGAGGGGGGCGGTGCGCGGCACGGTCCGCGCTTCCACCGCCGCAGGCGGCGCAGCAGCAGCGGGGCCGCGCGCGCGACCAGCAGCGCCCGCACCCGCTGCTCCGCGCCCGCGGCGGGCCGGCGCGCGCCGGCCTCGCGCGCGGCAGCGTGCGCCTGGACCGCGCAGCTCACCGTGTGCAGGGTCGCCGCGCCGGCGCAGAGGTCGAGGCCGTCGGGTTCGCCTGCGGGCAGCGCGGGCGGTCGCGAGCGCGCGCGCCCCTGCGACAGCCCAGCGCGCTGCGTGCGCGGGACGTCGCGCGCGCACCGCAGCCGCCGAGCAGCCCCTGCTCCAGGACGCTGATCAGCAGGTCGCCGCCGGAGGCGCTGCAGAACGCTTCCAGGTACGCGGCGTGCGCGTCGGCGGGCTCGCCGCGCGCCCCGCGGTACAGCAGCGGCGCCGCGAGCAGGTGCTGCGGCGGCCCAGTCCGCGGTCGGCCGCGCGCTCAGCGCATGGGCTGCACGTAAGCGGGGCCGCGCGCACCTTGCAGGAGGCCTCCTTGATGGCCCGGGGGAGTTTTGAAAGGAGCGCCAACTCGGGCGGAGAGCGCGACGAGGGAGGCGGCGGGAGCGCCGGAGCGCCATTCAGCCACGCGAGCACCGCGCAGAGGCCGGAGTGGTACTGCGCCAGGACTGCAGACGGGGCTGCGGCCAGCGCCCCCGCCCCATTGGCCGTGCACCAGTGGTCGACCACCTGCGCGGCGCGGCGCCGGCTGGGCGGCAGCCTGCGCAGGGCGGGCCTGCCGCAGGCGGGCAGGCGCGGCCGTACCTGCCGCAGTGTGGGTGCGCACGAAGCAAGCATGGAGCGGGCCCTGACGTTGTCCGAGCTGCTCGCCGCCAGCTCTGCCCACGCCGTGGCTGTGCTCGCAGCCAGGCCATACACGTTGCACCCCGCGTACCTGCGGCCCGGAGAGGCCAAGGTGATGAGCGCGGGCGCGGCCGCATCGGCACGCCCGCAGCCTGCAAACAGGGGCGCGTGCGTCGCGCATGCACACCCAATAGTGGCCTCGCGGATGGCCGTGCGGCGCTCCGGGCCCTCTTCCACGAAGAAGGGGCAGCTGAGCAAGGTGCAGAGCGCGAGCACAGTGTGCACCAGCACCCGCGCGAGCTGATGCCCCTCGCCCTGCTCCAGCCCGGCAACCAGGGAGCACCACTCGATGCGTCGAACTATGCTCGCCAACGCAGCGACAACCTTTGCGCCGGCGCCCCTGTGTACGAGCCTGGCTTCGTGCAGAGTCAGGCCGCTCTTCTCGCGCGCGGCCACAGCCAGCACGAGCTCTTCGTTCTCCAACAGGGGCGTCAGCAGGTCCAGCGTGCCGGCGTGCATCAGGTCGGCCGCGCGCAGGGGGCGCGTGGCCGCGGGTGCCAGCGCTGGGGCCCCCGCCTCGAGCGCCGCGACCTGCGCGGCGGCCCTGGCTACCAGGTCTGCCAGCGCGTTCATCGCCGTCCTGCCGCGGCGCGGATGCGGGACCTGTTGCTGGGTGCCCTACTCAAGACAGCCTAGCTCCCTAGCCAGGCTGGCCATATGAAATGAAGGCAATAATGCATGGTGGCTGTTGTCATTCTTGTGCAAGTGATCCAGGGGTGGCCTGCAAGCCAGCGCCAGCGCCGCGCTCTGTCCTGGAGCTCCTGCAGCCCCGCGAGTGCTGCCCCGCAGCGCACAGGCGTGCTGCCGTGCTCGAGGTTAAGCGAGCAGGAGCGGCCCTCCCTGTCGGCAGCGCTAGAGCTCCGGAGCCTCCGGCCCTGGAGCAGGATGCGGGGCTGGGTCAGCTTACGGGCCCACGCTGGTTGTGTCGCTGCGCGGAGACGTGCAACCAGGACGTCAACCGCAGTGTGCGAGAGGAGGTCCTCAACACAGGCAAGCGCTGGCCACGGAGGCAGTAATCAGTGACTCTGCTGCTGCACCTGCGCGCCAGCATCAGGTTGCCCGCGTTTCATCTGGCCAGCTGCTGTGCACTCGTCCGAGGCTTGGTAACAGACACCATGGCCGCGAGGAGCCTGCACAAGAGGCCTACCCTGCCGCGCTGGTAGGCCTGCTCGTGCCTAGCAACTCACAGTCAGCAGCTGCAGACGCGGTGGGCTGCACCTGAGGTCCAGCAAACCAGCGTCCCGGCCCAGGACCAGGACAGCGTCTGGGGGTGTGGGGGCACGCCTGCGCTGGATGGGGTGCTAGCAGGTCGCAACTGTGCTGCGTAAGGTGTTTTCGGGTGTACCTGACTCAGAGGTGCCTGGAGCCAGGACAGCACCAGCGAAAGCTGCTGCGCAGGAGCGGGCTGCGGTGGCGTTGGCGAACCTGCTCATGGACAATAACCAGGACAGCGTCATCGCGGGCGGGGGCGCGGCGGCGCTGGTCGCGCTGCTGGCGCCTGGCTGGACAGATGCCGTGCGCGAGCAGGCCGCTGCGGCGCTGCGCAACCTGAGCTTCGACAACGCCCAGAATAGGGACAGCGTGCGAGCGTGTGGGGGCGTCGCGGCGCTGGTCGGGCTGCTGGCGCCCGGCAGCTCTGCCGCTGTGCACAAGGAGGCCGCTGCGGTGCTGCAGAACCTGTGTATTGGCAACGTCCAGTACAGGGACAACGTGCGCGAGTGCGGCGGCATCACCGCGCTGGTGGCGCTGCTTGCGCCCGGCGTCTCCGCTGGCGTGCAGGCGCAGGCTGCGGAGACGCTGCAGAGCCTGTGCACTGACAACGCGCAGAACCGCAACAGTGTTCGGGACTGCGGGGGCATTGCGACGCTCGTTGGGCTGCTGGCGCCCGGCCGCTCTGCAGCTGTGCAGGGAGCGGCTGCTGGGGCGCTGCGCAACCTGTGCTATGACAACAACCAGAACAGGGACAGCGTTAGAGAGTGCGGAGGCGTCGCGGCACTGGTTGTGTTGCTGGCGCCCGGCAGCTCTGCTGCCCTTCATGAGCGAGCGGCTTGGGCGCTGCGCAACCTGTGCGCGTACAATGCCACAAACAAGGACTGCGTGCGGTGGTGCGGGGGCATTGCTCCGCTGGTGGGGCTGCTGGCGCCCGGCGGCCCTGCCGCCGTGCACAAGCAGGCTGCTGCTGCGCTGTGGGCCATGTCCTCTGACAACACTGAAAACAAGGACAGCATCAGGGAGTGCGGGGGCGTGGCCGCGCTGATCGGGCTGCTGGCGCCTGCGTGTCCCGCTGCTGTGCACGAGCAGGCGGCGGGCGCGCTCGCGATGTTGACAAGCGAGAATGGGCAGTGCCTGGATGCAGCCAGGGCATGCGGGGCAGCTGCAGCCCTGCAGCGAGTGCTCGCATGCGACAGCTCGGCAGCGGCGCACGAGGATGCGGCGGAGGCGCTGCGCAACCTGGGGCATGCTCAGCGGGGTGTTAAGCAGGAGCCTCACTAGCGCCGGCCGCGCGCCCTGCACGCACGGCGCGCGGCCAGGGCTTGCACGGCGCGGCGCGCACTCGAGGTGAAGTCGCCGGCGGTGCTGCACCCTGTTAGAAGCGCTGACAGGTACTTCAACCCTGAAGTGGGCTACAAGCGGCCAAAGCTGTCTCTGACCCTTTAAAGGTCTCTGCCGAGCTTTTCAATTCGCTTCCTAGGGTGTTGGTGCAGCTGCCTACAAACTGGGACCTATGGGCAATTCCACGCCGAGGTACACACTTATCCTTGGCCAGCTTCTATGGAGCGTCTTGATGGGAGGATGACATGCGTATCGTGAAAACTGTGTCTGTGTGAGTACCTGCACTTATAGCGGTGGGGCCCAGTGCCCTTGATGCGCGTTCCTGTGCGACCGCCTCTGCGCGCGCCGTGCCAGCCACGCCAACTTTCACCGAGCAAGCGGTGGACCTCCTGCATGCGCGGCCAGAGCAAAGCCTGGGGCATTGGGGGGGACAAGCGGCATTGCTGGCATGTCCATGGTAGCGTGACGCGCAGAGGGCTCGCGTCACACAGTGCGCACGTGCTGGCCGGTACCACCAGGCAGGCCTTCTCCTGGCAATGTCGGACCCCGCCCCTCGTGCCGCTTTGATTTTTTAGGCGAGACGCTACCAAGCGCCATGCATGACCAGGCAGCCACCCACCTCTTACGGGTAATTTTATAACACTCAGTTATAGAGGCAGGAGGCTCATGCGCATGCCTGCATGAAGCGTCTCGCCTGGATGCAAGCTCGGCTGCGGAGCGCCTGACGTCGCAGGACATGCGCAGCATGCGCATGCACCAACACTGCTGCGCAAGTGCTGACCGCCTGAATGTGTGCTTGCCTCAGCGCCGCACGCCATGGGGCCATTGGCGTTGGCGTAACAGCCATCATGGATGCAGGGTAGGGTGTACCAATTATTTGCGTCAGCTTGTTAAATGATGTAGTCGAGACGGCTCAAATCCTGTCTCATGCTTGACCGCTTCGCGTATGTCCTACTCGAGCTCTAGTGGCTCACAATCACAGTCATTCTCATGCGCAAAGCCCACGGCCTGCAAGGCGCCCCTGAATCTCTGGGCGTCCTGCTGCCCCACACCTTTAACAGCGCGAGTCCACGAACGCAGCACATCCGAGCGGCCCTGCTGCAACAGGGCGATAGCAAAGCGCAGGAATGCCTGGCATGACAGAGCACAGCCAGGGTACGAGGTGTTGAGCTCCAGACGTTCCAGGCGGGGATGCGCAGCGGCAGCCTGGAAGCTCGGGCCGAACAGCGCGCTGCACTTTGCAAAGCTCAGCTCGCGCAGGGCCGGGAAACAGGCCAGGTTGCCCAGAGTCCGGGCGTCCAGGACCCCCCCGATCTGCATGTCACCCTTAGAGTGCCGCCCCAGGTACAGCGTTTCGAGTCCAGTGAGCACGCTCACGCCCTCCGGCAGGTGCTCAAAGCAGCTGCTGGACAGGTCGAGGTGCGCCAGGCGCGTTGCGGCCAGGATGCATACAGGCCAGGTCGGCAGGTTGTACCCTGTCAGGCTAAGGTGTGTCAGGGAGGCCATGCAGGCTGGTGCGCACGCGGAAGGTCTCGCGACTGGAAGCTCGCCGCGCGGCGGCTCATCCCACAGGCAGTGGGCGAGGCAGCGCAGCTGCGTGAGGCGCCATAAGGATATAGGAAGCATATGCAGGCCGGTGCAGTTCCGCAACTCCAAGCTGGTCAGGGACCCCAGCGCGTCCAATCCCGGCAGCGCCTCCTCGCCATCAGGGTCAAACTTGCAGTAATTGAACTCCAGGCACACAAGCGCCGGCAGGCGCGCCCAGCCGGGCGTGCAGCGGAGGCCGCGAAGGCCAGACAGGCTCAGGGACGTCAGCTGAACAAGGCGCGACAGGCAGGCAGGCAGCGTGGCTTTCTCGCAGACGAGGGTCAGCCCCAGGGCCAGCGTGCGCAGCCGCGACAGGCCAGCCAAGCCTGTGATCAGGTGTGACGCGTTTGCGCCGACCGAGGACGACCTGATCTCCAGCTTGAGGTGCTCGAGTGCGCGCGCTTCGGCCAGGTACTGCCAGAGCGTCGCGGAAACCCGGTCTGCCAGCTTGTCATGCAGTACGATGCGCAGGTCCAGGCGCCGAAGGCCCGAGCAGCGCCCTATGGCGCGCGCGGCCCCGGCCAGGGAGTCCTGGGCGGCTGCTAGAGCAGCGAGTGGGTGCGGACGCAGAGTGAGCCCGCTATATGCATCAAGCCCGTCGATCGACACCAGCGCAGGCAGGCATGTCAGCAAGGTCGAGAGCCGCTCGACGTCCATGTCGGCCATGGCCAGGCCGCAGATGCACGTCACGGTGGCGCCTTGCTCCTGGAGCCACCGCCAGGCGCAAGCGCCGGCAGGCGTGCCTGCCGCAGCCAAGGGTGTTAGTATACAGGGCGCGGGAGTGAGAATTCGACACGCGTCACTGGAACACCGGGAGCAATGGAGCGCACTCAGGCTGTGCTTGACCGCACGTACTTCACTGCACAGCCGTGCCACTCAGAAAAGAGCGGCGCAGCAACGCACCGGGTCGTCCCAGCGCCCGCCACAGCCTGCCTGTGACGTCGGGGTGCAGCGTCGTCCAAAACGGCGCCTTGAGCGCCTCTCTGAACCGCCTATCGCTTGGGCATGTGCTCAGCTCGGCTCGCCCAGCCTCTCAAGCGCACTTCCACTTGTCGGTTGCTTGCACTGCACAAAGCAGTGGACAGTGCGCACCTGCAGACCGTCTGCAGCGTGAAGGTCTGTGTCCAGCCAAGTTGGGCATAGTGCTTAACAAGCTGGAGCGCGCACGCCTGCAGGACCTGCACATGCCGGCCAGCGTTTAGGTGCGAGACTGCGTCGAATCCGAGCGTGCGCAACGGAGCGGGTCCTATCGTGGAAACAAACTCAGTTGTTCATCAGATACCTCTGCAGGGACCTCATCCAGGCGAAGAGGCCTCGGCTGAGCGTCCACACTGGCCGCGGAAGAGCGCGCACTCACGCTTTGCTGCAGTGGGTGCTGCTGGAGGGGCCACATGTGGCGCTTCTTGGTTTGTAGCAAGACTAGACGGCGCGCCGTTGCAGCTCTGGAAAGCTGGCACTGCTTCTTGCTTGCTTGCGCGGCCGTTGATATGTCGCGTGGGTCAGCGAAAACACGGACTGCTCAGGCGTGTGCAAGCGCTCCTTCAAGCTCAGTAGCGTTCAGAAGCGTTCTTGTTCCAGAGGTGGGGAGGTGCCTACTTAACCTAGATGAGGTGTAGTTGAGGTGCTTTACGCAGTTATTACAATTCAGGCCCAGAATGTTGGTTGCTGCTGGCAGTGAAGGCAGTGCGCATCTTGCAGCCCAATGCAGCCATCATGCTACAGCCTCTTCATCAAGGTGGATGCAGTTCGTATTGGAGGAGGGCAGCTCGGTGTGTCGCCTCTTACAGTTCGGTGAGCCACTTTAGTAAAACAGTGCCCTGTGTGCGACCCATTTTACTGTGTTTGATGTCATACAGTGTGCAGGTGTGTTGCACAGTTTGATGGCTGAGAAGGTTGCAGCCATAGCGCTTAGAACTGAATCACAGTGGATGCAGCTGGTGATGTGGGGCTCAATTGCGTCCTTGCTTAGGTGTCTTCTGCTGCAGGTGTAACAGGAAATTTTCCAACAGTACTTTTTCCAACAAGCACCATCTACCGTCTTCACTGACTGGCCATTAGGACTTGTTCAGGAGCAACAAAGCGGAGCCCATACCCGTACACAACGCACACCTCGACATCATGCAGCACCCGCTTGCATGAACAACCGGCTCAAGTGTACACTAGTATACCTCATATCAATACTTGCACTCAGATACGACTGCAAGGAATACGACTGCAAGGAGGTGAGCAAATGCGGGTCCTGCACAGCAGCCCCGCCAGTCAAGCACCGCCGGAGCCGCCAGCCGACGCGACGGGCCCCGAGCTGGTCACGCAGCCTCGCATGCAGGGCCCTTGAGGAACGCGCGGCACAGCGCGCGCATGAGCGCGGCCGCCTCGGGCGGCACGGGCGAGTCGCGGATCTGCGCGCGCGCGCGCTCCGCGAAGTCTGTCGGGAACGCGGGCGCGCGCTCGCGCTCGCGCCACGCGATCAGCGCGTCCATGTAGGGCGCGGTGCGCTCCACATGGCCTGCGCGGGCAGGGAGCGCTGAGAGGCTGGCGTGACAGCCATATTCTTACCCTATGTTGTGGTCGGTTCACGACAATCGAGCCCTGTAGACTCCAGCTGGCCCTGCGAAGGGCAGGCTGGGCTGGGAGGCCGGCACAGAGTCCAGGCCTGATGGGGGGCCGTCCACGAAGGCTGCGCTGGTGACCTATGCGCGGCCCTGCACAGGCGCCAGGAGCAGGCCTGAGCCTGTCGTGCAGGGCGGGCGATCAGCGCCCCCTTGCTGGCTCCAGGACGCCCGCGCCATGGATGCGGCCGCCAAAATATACCGCCTGCTTACCCGGACTTGCCGCCCAACTGCTTCACAAACGAGTGTCCGGGGCCCCTGGGCTTGGCAGCCCGGGCAGGAAAAGCGCCGGGCGCCCGCCGCTGCGCCGCGCCGGCGCGCCCCTGCAGCACGTGCCGGGCCGGGCTAGGGCTATACCCTATCCCTTTCCTGGCCGGGCCGGGCGCGCGCCCTGGACGCCCAGCACGTGGCCGCCGAGCGCCCAGGCCTCCACGCGGCAGTTGGCCGAGCTCGCCAGCAGCGCGCCGCCGGGCGGCAGGGCCGCCACCTCGTCCTGGTGCACCTGGTAGACCGGGACGCGCCCGGCCGCGGCGCACCGCCGGACCTCGTCCGCGCACTGGCGCGGCGCGGCCGCCGCGGCGTCGCCGCCGAACAGTATCTCCCGTACGCCCGCCGCCATGCCCACCGCCGCGCGCCCTGCCGCGCCGCAGACCCGTCTGTTCCATGCCGCGCGCCATCCGGACGGGCGGCGCGACTCGCGACTGCGTTCACTTGCATTCCGGAGTGCGCTCGCGCTGATGCCCCAGCACCAACGCTGCAGGCCCATGACACGCAAGGCATGCAGCGGCCGCGCCTGCATCGCCCCCAGCGCCAGCGCTGGGACCTGGCGGCCGCCATCACAGCTGGCCCAAGGAGTCCAGCGCGCAGCCCGTCCGTGCACACAAAGAGACACGGGGGCAGTGCCTGCACCGCCCTGCAGCGCCAGCGCCAGGGCCTGGACTCTGGCATGCCATCCAGCATGCCATACGGCCCTGGCCATACAAAACACGCAGCTCACATTGCCGTTGGGGGCCCGGGCAGGCCGTAGGGATGGGGCGCGCGTGTGTCGCCCTGCAGCGCCACCGCGAGAACCTGGCAGCCGAAGCAGACGCCGAGCAGGCGCTGCTGGCGGCGCGACGCCGCTGCGAGCAGCGCCCGCAGGCGCACCACCCAGGGGTCGTCGCTGAAGGAGTCCGCCGCGCTGCCTGTCACCACGACGCCCTGCGCGCATACATGCAGTGCTCTTGACGAGTGCCGAAATTTCAGCACAAGACGTCAGCAACTAGCAGGTAACCGGCCGGCGAGCGTAGCAAGGTACGCACAGATGCATAACATTAGATGCTTTCCAGCACACACTCACAGCGAGGTGCCCACTGGGCGCGCGCCCTGGTGTGCAGCGAGGAGCAGGCGGGTTTGCGCCGAACACAGCCAGCCGCACAAGGGCGAGTGAGGTGGGAGGGGCTGTGTTGCGCGTCTGTGGCACGCTAATTGCCCGTGTGCACGTCTGTGGCACGCTGAAATGGCCATGTGCGCGTCCGGTGGTGTGCTGGGAGGCGGGCGGGGCCGCGCCGCATAGCCTGCCAGCTCTGCGTCGCTCGGCGCCTGTTCTTTGTAGACGAAGAAGTAATCCCAGGTCTCGCCCGGCGCGCTCAGCAGCTCCTCAAACTGCTTGCCCTCGTGGCCAAACCTGCGCGCGCAGCACAGGCTCGAGCGCCTGGCCAGGCGCGCCGCGCCCCGCACCATGCTTGATGACCAGTCGCAAGACAGGCAGCGAGCGCCCCCGCACCGCTCCTCCATCGCACGCTCGACGTGACCGCACACCAGGACTACATACCTACCTGCGCAGCAGCCCCGTGAGGCTATGTTGCTCTGCATGTGCATTGGCACACAAAGTCGATTCGCAACGGCAACACACTGCTTACCTGTCATGGTCTGTGCCTGCTTCCTCGCTTCCCAGTGAGCGCCTGTTGCCCTCCGAGGTGCCTGGTCTGAAGCTCGTCCTCTGGCGTGCTGAAGTGTGCAGAGGGAGGGACATGCACAAGCCCTTTTTTTGTGAAAGTCCGAGCAGAGGCGGGAATGACAATAAAAACAGAGTCAATGCTGTCCTTGGCGTGTGCCAGTCTCTGCTCGGTCAGGCCTTTGGGGCACCTGGCGCCTCTGCATCCCATGCCTGCACGTGGTGACCGCCCTTGTGCTTGTCCGCTAATGGCCCATCGCGTACAGCCGCGCCGACGTGGCGTGTTTGAGTGCTTAGAGAGACCCCCGACTGCCTGCCTGTCCATGTGTCATACACGGTGTGGCGCGCATGCAGGTGTGCATGCGCGAGCGGGCGCCAGGGACAGCGCCGCCTTCCTGCCGGAGCCCGTCGTGCTGGAAGGCTCAGGCGCAGGGCCGCTGAAGGGCTACACCTTTGCAGTCAAGGACCTCTTTGACGTGCGCCCTCCCTGAGCTGTGCCCTCCAACGTGTCAGAAGAAAGCTCTGGTGCACGGCCGCTCCAGCACGCGCAGCCGCTTAACTGCGAGCCCAGCGCTGCTGTTTTGGAGCCTGTGCTCGATGCCAAGCATGGGCTGCAATACCATAGCTACTAGCTAATTTGAGTCAGTATGCCTCTTGTGCCACCGAACAGCGCGCTGCCATGCTCACAAGGCTGCTGTGCGTCTGCTCTGGCTGCCTCTCTTTTTATGCTGGCTTGTACATAACACCATGGCCAGGTGGAGGGGCATGTGACCGGGATGGGCAACCCGGAGTGGGCCGCTACCCATGGTCCGGCAACGTTTACCGCCCCAGCAGTCCAGGTACAGAAGAGCAGGCCGTCTCGGTGCAAGTGGTACAGCTGCTTGCTGGCGCCCTCGCACGGGGCTTGCAAGCGGAGCAGGTGTTCAACCAGAGCGCGGTCGAGCAGAGTGCCTGCACCCAGTGCCTGCACCCGGCCCGCTCGCGAGGCAGCGCACGCGCCTGCAGGCGCTGCTGGATGCGGGCGCGCGGCTGGTGGGCAAGACGCACATGGACGAGCTGGTGGGCTGCCTCCTTGTGCTGCAGCTGGGTGGCACCTGCGTGCACGCACCGCATACAGAACGGCGTCTGTGCATGTCGAGTGCATGCTGTGAAAGAGGCTGTGATGATGGAGTGTCGCGTGGTGGTCAGAGCAGAGCCAGCCTTTGAGCGGGTTGCACGAACAGTCGCATAGCTGCAAAGTCGACCCATGGGCGCCCGTCAGAATCTCAACACCAGCGTGCGACCAGGCTGCGATGTGCACCTCTGCGTCACCAGTGGAACTGCTGTAGGGTCGCGGGGTGAGGGCGCGCCGCGCGGGGGCCAGGCATACAGCCTGAACGGTGAGAACGCGCACTACGGCACGCCCGTCAATCCGGCCTGCCCCGACCGCGTGCCGGGCGGCTCCTCGTCCGGCTCCGCCGTGCGCCCTTGCTGAGGTGAGTGTATCAATGGGCGGCACCGCATGCGCCGTCTGCAATGCTCGCACGGCGTACAGATAACCTGGGCGCGGTGCCGGCAGCACTTTGGTGTCTGAAGGGCGCACATTGGTTGCAGCGAGCCGCTGGAAGACGGGGTGCAGGCCCTACCCTAGCCCTGCCGTCAGTGGGCAGCGTCACAGCAGCGACGGGAGCCCGCGCATGCGAGCGGCGTGGTGCGGCCCGGCAGGTGGCCGTCGCGGACGGCTCGGTCGACTTTGCCATGGGCAGCGACACCGGCGGTGCGCGGCGCACCCGTGCTCACGGCCGCAAGCGTCGCTTGGCCGCAAGCAACTGGGTGTGGAGGCTGAGGCGTGAAGGGCAGGCCGACAGGGCGCTGTGCCAGGCAGCAGCGAGCGCCGCGCGTTCCGAGGCCGCGCTCCCGTCCAGCTGGGTCAGGCCGGTGCAGTGCTACAGCCAGTGATGTGCATGTCAGGGAGTGCGTGCAGTGTCTTGCGCTCTGGCATCCATAGCTTTCACAGGAGGTGCGTGCTGTGTGCTGACGTCCGTGTGAGGCAGGGCGGCACTGGTTCGCCCCATCTCCATGCAGACACCCCCCTGTGCTTCAGGGAGCAGTGACCTGACTCAGGCTTCATGGCATGCAGGTCAGCACCTGTGCTCTGCGGCCCCCAAAGGCATGTGCCCCAGGTGCGTTGACCGTGTCAGGCTGCAAACGCAGGCTCGGTGCGCGTGCCGGCCAGCTACTGCGGCATCCTGGGCCTGCGGCCGACGCACGGGCGGGTGTCGCTGGAGGGCGCGGTCCCGCTCGCGCCGTCGTTCGACACAGGTGCTGCCCGCAACAGCCCTCGGCAGCGTGGGACCGGCTCCTGTGAGGGGTGCAGCACAGCTCCTGGGCACGTCCAGCAACACGACGGGCTCCCATGGAGACCGGACGGTACGCTGCTTTGCCGCGCGCCAGCCGGCAGCAGAGATGCTGGGTGCCATGGGGGTGGCGCCCAGCCCGCGGTCGCACGTTCGGCAGCGCAGGGATGCCTGCACGGCTGGCGACCCGTCTGCTGACGGACGCCCTGCGCCGCCAGGCGGCTTCTTCGCGAAGAATGCCCGCGTGGCGCAAGACGTGGCCGGCTTGCTGCTGGACCCGCGCGCGCGCCGCGCCACGCGCTTTGCGCGCCTGCTGATCGCGAGGGACGCCTTCGCGCTGGCGGACGCGGCCGCGACCGGCGCGCTGCACCAGGCGCGGGGAGGCAGCGGGGGCTGCCGTCCCGCCGCGTGCACCCGCTGTCGGTTGCCGTCGGTCAGATCCTGGACGGGCCGCCATGGCTGCACCGGCACTGGGCTTGCTCGGCCACATGTCACCTCGCTCTTTTGCCCCGCATGTGTACATCATCGCCCATGGCAGTGACAGGCATTGGCTCAGGAGGCGACCCGGCCAGCCAGGCCGTGAAAGGGACCTGCAGGTCTTCAAAACATCGCATTGATACTATGTCGAGCTGCTGCGCATTGGGGCCGGCCGCGCAGGCGCTCGCGCCGGCCGCGCCGGCGCTGAAGCAGCGCTTCGGCGGCCTGCCGGAGGTGGACCTGGGCGACGCGGCCGGCGCGGCCGGCCCGCTGGCCGGCTGGCGGGAGGTGTTCCGCGTGGGGCAAATGTCCGAGGTCTGGCGCGAGCTGGGCGCCTGGGTGTCGGCGCACAGCCCCTCGTTCGGGCCGGGCACCGCAGAGCGCTTCCAGATGGCGGCGCGCGTCACCGCCGCCGAGGCGCGCCGCTCGCCTGCGCCGCGCGTCGCCATGGTCAGAGACCCCACGGATTGATGTTGACGGCTGTGCAGGCCGTGTGAGCGCATCCGCGCCGACTGGCATGCCTGCAGCGACTGCGTATCTGGCGCTGCGCATCTGACGTTACAGTCTGAGCAGGGGGGTTTGGGAGCTTATGAAGATCTGCATGCATGCCCTATTGAAGGTTTGGGGCGTGAGCGGTCGCGCCATGCTCGCTGATGGCTTTGCATATGAAACGCTTCGAGGCGTGGCGCTCTGTAGGCATTTCGTAGGATCAAGTCATTGACCGGGCTTCTGCGCAGCGCGCAGGCAGATGAGGCGGCCGAGCAGCGCGAGGCGATCGCCGCGCGCCTGGACGGCCTGCTGGGCGCCGACGCGGCGGTGCTGGTGCCGTCGGCGCCGGGGCCGGCGCCGCGCCTGCGCACGCCGCCGGCCGAGCTGGATGCGTTCCGCGCGCGCCTCATCGCGCTCACGTCGCCGGCCGGGCTGGCCGGTCTGCCGCAGGCGCGCCGCTGCTCATGGGTCCCTCAGTGGTGCTCTGCAGTGTGCCTTCTGGCTAAGGTCACCCCCGACAATGGTTGCATGTTGGTCTGCGGCACCTCGGCTGCACGCACAGAGTGTTCAAAGGCTTAGCTGTATAGAACTCTGAGCCAGCGGGCTGCGAAGGCGAGCGCGGCGCTCGCAGGAGGGGAATTGCTGGGAAAGGCTTTGCCTGTTCTGCCTCAAGGCTGCGGAGTGTGCACAGGTGAGCCTGCCGATCGCGGAGGTAGATGGCTGCCCGCTGGGCCTGGGCATCATCGGGCCGCGCGGCAGCGACGAGGACCTGCTGCGGCTGGCGGGGTGCATCCTGGAGCTGCTGGGCCATCCCGCGGCGGATGCCGGGCCGTCGTAGCTGTTGGGATGCCGTCACGCCGTGCTGTCTGGGGCTGCAAAGCTGTGTGTCCTGTCAGGGACAGCGCCGCGCGGTGCTTGGTTTGTACACGAATTGAGGTCTTCTGCCAAGGGCATGGTTTGTATGAGACATCAGGAAGAGGGCCGTTGTCTCTATGTGCAGGCTCTATGTGAAGTTTACAGGCAAGGCACGAGGCACTTGTAACTGATCAGGGCTTGGCAAAGGCCGCTGCAGATATATAGTTGCGAATATTGGGTGTTGCGCATAGAATCGGGCAGCAAACCGCCTGCCAGGACGCGGGCTCTGCCGCCTGTGGCACCATCTCTGTGGCTATCCTTGCAAATACGCAAGATTTCGTAACACCAGCCTTGCCCAGACCCTCATGCAAACCTTGGACCCTCCGCCTTGAACACGCAAGCGAAGAGAGGCGCACAGATGCAGGCCGAGGCCTGCAACGCGCATCTGAGCGCCCAATAGCAACTCAAACACGCTGCTTACCAGCACTGAAGCCTTCCAAGACAGAGGTTTGCAAACCATCGCAGCTAATACCCACTGCTGTACAGTAAGCCTGGTGCAACTGCTCATGCCCGTTAGTGGCTGTCCCATGGGTCTTGCTGGAAGCAGCAATGCTGTTCAGTGGCAACACCACCTAAATATTACTAGATGTCTTGTATACTTGCTGTTGGCGCAGGCGCAGGGAAGCATGGGCACATCCAATGGCACATCCAATGGCATCAGTGCCTATATGCCGGTCCAGTGTGTGCGTGAAGGCGCCAGCTCTGGGCCTTTGAAGGGCTACACCTTTGCGGCTAAGGACTTGTATGACGTGCGGTCCTTGCTTCCCTTCCCGTGTGTGCACTGCAAAAGGATCCTCCTTGTTTCTCGTGCGTCCTGCACCTCAACTGCCTATCTGAAACGTTACATAAGTTCATTGGCAACCTCCCCTCCCTCAGTGCCAGCCGCACGATTGGGGAGGGTGGACTGCTTATGGTCTTACCTACTAAGCAAACACCGTGAGGGAATGCAGGTGGAGGGCTTCGTCACTGGGTATGGCAACCCCGAGTGGGCCGCGTGCCACGCCCCAGCAACGTCCATAGCCGCCGCTGTGCAGGTGCACCCTCGCAGGAGCCGCAGAAGCAGCGATTCATTGCAGACGCAAGCGCACCTGCGGCCAGTAAGCACCTGCGACTAGGACCGTGCTGTCTGAGCGCCTGCGCTGCTCCAGGCACTGCTGGACGCGGGTGCGCGGCTGGTGGGCAAGCTGCAGATGGACGAGCTGGTGCGCGCCCTGCAAGCGCGCAGGCGCTGGGCAGGCGATTGTGTCCATCATTCCCAATGAAGGGTCATACGCAATGCATGCAGCAGGCAAATGCGGCTGGTCGTCTGCGGAGCGGCTTGGGACCCTGCACGCCGTCCCTCGTCGGGCTGTTGGATGTTGCTTTTGAGTGAGTGCTCACGCTTGCGCCGCATGCATCGTCTGCATCGGTATTGTAGGGCGAGCAGCATGCCTCACGCAGACAAGCATAAGGCAGTTGACTGCAGTGATGGGCGCAGCGCAAAGTAAGGGGTTTTGTTTTTTTTTGGGAAAGTGTCAAGTGGAGGCATGCGCGCCGCCGTGCCCAGGCGTTTGGCTGGAACGGCGAGAACGAGCGCTACGGCACGCCCACCAACCCGGCCTGCCCCGACCGCGTGCCAGGCGGCTCCTCCTCCGGCTCCGGCGTGCGCCCCTGTGCAGAGCGCACCCGAGCGCATGCCTGCCATGTACTGGCCGCCCTGGCTATGCCGGGCAGTGCATGAAGTTCTCAGAGGACAAGGCCACGCTGTGGACTTCATGAGCCGCTTGCAGTGATGACCGGGAGGTGATGGATTTCAAAGAGGCCAGGCACTGCCATATGTTGGAAATGCCTGGCGAGCGTGGCTGGAGGCCGCAGACCTCGTCAGTAGGAACATGCAGGTCCAGCTTGGAGACCCGCTGCTATCAGGCGGTGCTTGGAGCGCTTAGGTGGCTGTTGCGGAGGGCTCTGCTGACATCACGCTGGGAAGCGACACAGGCGGTGCGCGGGGGCCCAAGCTGGCGTTGACTGCCGTGAAAGGACTGTGCTGGCAGGCCGCGCTTGCGTGCGTGTTGACAGGCACGCATCGTAGGCCGGCCTTAGGCGTTTGTGCCCGCACGCGTGCGTCAGGGCCTGTGCGAGTGCAGACGCGCACATGCAGGGTTCCCGCGGCCACGGGCGCAGCTCGGCGCGCGCGTGCAGGCTCGGTGCGCGTGCCGGCCAGCTACTGCGGCGTACTGGGCCTGCGGCCGACGCATGGGCGCGTGTCGCTGGAGGGCGCGCGCGCGCTGGCCCCCTCCTACGACACAGGCGCGTCCTCCTCGCTGGTGACCCTTGGGCGTGAGGTACCAGTTACAGCGAGAACATCATAGCGTGTGAAGCCCTGTGCCATAGCCTTGTTCTAGCATGCCCCTCACATGTCCGCTAACGCTTGAGCGCATGCGCCTGGAGCGTGCGCACGCATGTGCGGCCCCTCTTGCGAACAGGTTCTGCGCGCAGTAAGTGAGCGCGCGGCCCACGCACACTCGCATGAGAGGCCGCCTTTACGACGCGCCTGCTGCAGAGCAGGCTTGCCAGGCTGGGCACCTGGCAGCACGTGCCGGCAAACGGCCACGCCTGCTGACGCATAGCCGAAGTCGGGTAACCCTTACCTACCCCGCGCAGCTGGCTTCTTCGCCAAGGACATGGCCGCCTTCCAGGCGGCCGCGGGCGTGCTGCTGGATGCGCGCTCGCGCCGCCCGACGACGTTCCGGCGGCTGCTGCTCGCGCGCGACGCGTTCGCGCTCGCCGACGCGCCCGCACGCGAGGCCCTGATGCAGGCATGCGGCGCTCGCGTCGGGTCGAGCGCTGATGCGCGGACGCAGCCGCGCTGTTGGGGCGGATGAGGTCGGGCGGGAGGGAGAGCGCACACGTGTGTGCGCGTGCATGACACGTGACGTGCGTGGGCGTGGTTAAGTGCAGCACGCGAGTGTTGCTGCAGCGGCGTGTGTCCACAGCTCACTGAACACCAGCAACAGGGTGGGGGCGCCTGCGCTCGCGGGCCCCGGCTGTGACCAGCCAGGCAGCCTGGCAGCATGATCAGCATGCGCCTGCACCGCACGCCAGTGTGTGAGAGCCTCTGCGGCAGCCTCCGCCAATCTGCTGAGCGCGCGCCGGGGCCCGGCAGGCGCTCGAGGCGGCGCGGCCCGCGCTGGAGGCGCGCTTCGGCGGCGTGCGCGAGATCGACATGGCCGGCGGCGAGCCGGGCGGCCTGACTGCCTGGGCGGAGGCGCAGCGCGGCAGTTCGATGTCGGAGGTCTGGCGGACGCTGGGCCCCTTCATCGAGGAGCACCGGCCGGCGTTCGGCGCGGATGTCGCCAAGCGCTTTGGGATCGCGTCGCGCGTCACCGAAGAGGAGGTGAGGGCCGGCCCGCTGCGCTGCCCTACGCTCGGACTGCCTCCCCATATCGAGCGGGCGTGACTACAGACTGAGCTTGACCGCGCGTCGGGCTCAGCATGCGAGGCTTGTGCTGGAGACAAGCAGCAAAAGTGCACACGCTGCACTGCAACAAGCAGAGTAAATGAGCACATCGTGCAGCTCTGCTTGGAATGTCCAGCCGCTCATCGTCCTCTGTGCAGGCCCGCACCGCGGTCGCGGCGCGCAAGGAGCTCGCGGCGCGGCTGGACTCGCTGCTCGGCGACGACGCGGCCGTGCTGATGCCGGCGGTGCCCGGCGCGGCGCCGCGGTTGCTCACGCCGCCGGAGGAGATCGATCCCTTCTACGCGCGCCTGGGCCCGCTCATCACGCCCGCCTCATGCGCGGGCATGCCGCAGGCGCGCGACTCTGCCCGTCCCTGCAGGCGTTCTTGGCTCTGATCAGAGCGGCAACAAGAGCAGGCTCCGGTGTGCTGTGCCCACGCCTGGGCCTGTGCCAGGCATGCCTAGCAGCCGGCAGCGAGCGCGTGCGGCGCGCCAGCTTGCCTGCCGACGCGGTCTGCGACAGCGCTCGCAGGGAGCTGCTCCTGCACAGAGCTTCACCCAGCAGCCTCCGGCCACGCCCGTGTGGCGGCCTGCAGAAGCTAGCGGCCTGCCGAGCCAAAAAATGCTGCCGTTGTGGAAACCCAGCTGGTGACGTGCACATGCAGGTGAGCCTGCCGGTCGCGGAGGTGGACGGCTGCCCGCTGGGCCTGGGCGTCATGGGGCCGCGCGGCAGCGACGAGGACCTGCTGCAGCTGTCCGCCGAGCTGATGGCGCTGCTGCGGCCGCCTCGCCCAGAGAAGTCGTAGGGGAGCGGCTGTGCGGCTTGTCGTGCTGGCGCAGCTTACTTTGCCCTCTAATTTATCGTGTTACTGGGGGTCTGTCTGTTGTCTGCAGCCGTGCAGGCTTGGCATGCGGTGCTTGCAGCTGTCGCGGGTAGCTGCAACAAGCTGGTGCGGCGGTTGCAGCGGTTGCAGCCGTGCGGGTGCGGTGAGGCAAAAAGTATTTAGATAATTGTAGCGAGCCTCTGCACTCCTTGTGCATTTACCTGTGAGACCCATGGCCACGAACGCGCACAGGGCAGGGGCTGAGGCCGAGGAGTATGAGGCATGAGCTGCATAACCCTAGGAGTTGTACGTTCGCTTCAAATGCAAGCCCTAGGGCTTGTATTTGAAGCAGAGGCCTCTCAGCTGCGCATGCGGCATGTCGACCTCGGCACATTGCGCAGCTAGCCTTACCGTCATCACACGACGGCGGTACACTGTGGAAGTTGCAGGAGTGAGCGCACCGTGCTACCAGTCTGCGTGAGCTGCAGGTGCGCCCGCCTACCAGGTTTTGCATGCACACAGCCCAGGGCACCGCACTACACAAACAATGCAGAGCGACGCACTTTTTTGACTTTGTCAAGCACTTGCCCTACTGCCCTGAAGAGTCATGCATGCAGGCCGTAGTAAGATGACCGCGGCGCCGGCGAACAAGCACGGCGCCTTCCTGCCAGACCACATTGTAGTGGAGGGCGCTGCGTCCGGGCCGCTCAAGGGGCGCACGTTTGCTGCCAAGGACCTGTACGACGTGCGCCCTAGCTCCCTGCCTGTCTGCGAGCGCCTACGGAGCTGCTGGCCAGGAAGCCAACCTTTACAGCACTCCGGCGAGTACGTGATGTGCCGCTTTGACACAGGTTGCGGGGCACGTCACGGGCTTTGGCAACCCCACATGGGCCGCCACCCACCCTCCAGCAACAGCCAACGCGCCGGCAGTTCAGGTGCGGTGCGCCGCGCCATAGGTCGGCAACGGACCTCTCAGACTTAAGCTCTTGACTGCATAGCACGTCCGGGCTGCAGCCTAGCCGTCAGGAGTCTGGCTGGCCCAAGGTCCAGGCGCCCTAGGTTATCAGCATGGTCTGTTACGTTGCGCCTGCACCTGCCTCCTTGTGCCATGCAGACTCCGTGGGCAAGCGAGCCTGGGCCTGGCACCACGGGTAGCACAGGTCTGCCAGCAAACTGCGTGCAGTGTGTGAGCGCTACTGCCTGCCCCGTGAAACGCCTACTGGCTGCAAACACGGCGCTGGTAGCAAAAGCCCCCTATCGGCACCCCCACATGTTCAGAGCCCATAGCTAGTCCTATAACTAGCCAATATCGTTGAGTCGTTTGTTTGCGCCGTCGCTCACCCGCTGCTCTGCCGCCGCCCGCAGGCGCTGCTGGACGCCGGCGCGACGCTCGTGGGCAAGGTGCACATGGACGAGCTGGTGCGCTCCGCCGCCCGAGCGCTGTGTCCACCCCTTTGGGCGTCTTCTGTTTCGATTTCTTTGCGTTGGGCGCATGCCGCTGCACTCCACACACATGCACCTCGCTCGGGCCTCGCCGCGCCCCCGCTCACGGGCGCCGCCCAGCTGCGGCGACTGGGCGCGCGCCGGCTGGGCACCCTGGCAGAGACGCTGCGCGGGCGTGAGGCTGCGCGGTCGGGCGCAGGCGTACAGCCTGGGCGGCGAGAACATGCACAACGGCACGCCTGTGAAGCCATTACAGGGTTAGGGTAGGGTATAACCTAATACGGGCGGGCGCAGGCGTACAGCCTGGGCGGCGAGAACATGCACTACGGCACGCCCGTCAACCCAACCTGCCCGGACCGCGTGCCGGGCGGCTCCTCGTCCGGCTCCGCGGTGCGCGGCCGCCCGCGGGCGCCGCGCCCGAGACGCATGGATCCGGCTCGATGCACGTGGCGCGTCGCACTTGTTTGAGGGAGAGACACACAGCCGGCTCCGCTGCAGATGCTGCTGTGGGACAGAGCCGTGACAAGAGACAACAGCCTTGGCGCTGTTGACGCAGTGCGCTCCACCCACTTCGAAGAGGCGCCATAGACTTGGACATGTTTGCAAGTCTCTGCGGATTTTATTGCATGGCTTGTGTCCACTGGAGCACAGGAGCGCAGCCCTGAGCCTATTCAGGAAGGCCGAAGCGAAGGTTGGAGAGGCTCAGCGCATGGCCATCCCTCACAGGTTGCTGTGGCAGATGGCTCCGCCGATATTGCGCTGGGCAGCGACACAGGCGGTGCGCTGCCTCCCTCAGTGACCTGCAATGCCCGCGTGGCCCGCGTGTCGGCACTGCATCAGCCTGCGCTGCAGCGCGGCGCGTGCACTGACGGAATGTGCTGCGCGGGGCCAGGCTCGGTGCGCGTGCCGGCCAGCTACTGCGGCATCCTGGGCCTGCGGCCGACGCAGGGCCGCGTGCCCATGGAGCGCACGTGTGCGCTGGCGCCCTCCTTTGACACAGGCGCGCGCGCTCCAGCGGGGCATGCCGCTCTATACATGGCGTCGCGCTCGCTTGAGCGAGCCCCACCGCCGCCCCTCCTAACCCTAGCCTCCTGAAATCCCTACCCTGTGGTGCCCGGCAGGCGGCTTCTTTGCCAAGGACATGGCGGTGCTCCAGGCGGCCGGGGACGCGCTTTTGATCCCAAGCACGCGCGCGCCCACGACATTCAAGCGGCTCCTCGTTGCGCGCGACGCCTTTGCTGTGGCCACGCCGTCCGCAGCCGGCGCGCTGTCGCAGGCGCGCCGCTGCCGGGGGGCTGCCGCCCGCCTGGCAGGCTGTGGTGTAAGCGTTGTGGTAGCGGCCGCAGCCGGTGCGCTGTCCCAGGTGCACCCGTCGCGCGGGGCTGCCGTCCGCCTGGCAGGCTCCGCGCGCGCGGCCGCCCTGTTCCATCAGGCTCACACCATGACACGGCGTCCCTGCCTCCATGCATTGTGAGGGAATTGCGACAATACTCCCACACCTGCCACACCTGCAATCTGCGGGAGAGAAGAAAGCCGGGCAGCGCATGGCAGTGACCCGATCGCATGGACGCCTGGCGAGTGCGCAAAGCCGGGTCCTGAGCCTCGCCGGGTGCCAGCGCAGGCGCTCAAGGCGGCCGCGCCGGCGCTGAAGCAGCGCTTCGGCGACCTGGCCGAGGTGGACCTGGGCGGCGGCGGCGCGGGCACGCTGCGCGAGTGGGCCGACACCAACTGCGTGTGCGAGAATGCCGAGAGCTGGGGCGTGCTCGGGCCCTGGATCACGCAGCACAAGCCCGCATTTGGCCCGGGCATCGCTGACCGCTTCGAGTGGGCGTCGCGGTGCACGCCCGCGCAGGTGCCACCCGCGCACCCGCCGCCCAGGCTGTGCCCGGTCACCTAGATGATCAGGGTTAGGGTGGGATAGGCGCGGCCCGCACGCCCGCGAGGCGCCCCTTTGTGGGCGCTCCCGTGCGCGCCTGCGCGTCAAGCCGGCGCGTACGCCCGCCGCAGCTCAGCGCGAGCCGCCGCTCGTGCATCCTTCCACGCACCTGCCTGCAGTGCTGGCGCATCGGCAGAGAGCCACGCGCCGTCAGACCGCCTCATTCCAGGCCTGCCGCGGCAGGCTGGTGCACCTGGGTAGGGAGGCACCTGGCCTGTGACCGCCGCGCAGATTGAGGACGCGGCAAAGCACCGCGCGGCGATCACCGCGCACCTGAACGCGCTGCTTGGTGGCGACGCCGCCGTGCTGGTGCCGGCCACGCCGTTCGCGGCGCCGAAGCTGGGCATGCCGGTGGAACAGCTGGACGACTGCTGGATGCCCATCATCACGCTGGTCGCGCCCGCCGCCATGGCCGGCCTGCCGCAGGCGCGCCCCCGGAGGGGGTTTCTCAGCGGGGCCTGTGTGAGGGGCGGCTGCTGGATGCCCATCATTGCGCTGGTGGGCGCCCGCCGCCATGGCCGGCCTGCCGCAGGCGCGCTCCGGGGGGGTCCCCACGGTCGCTGTGTTGGGGAGGCGGAGGCGTGAGATAAGTCATGGCTCAGGGGTGGGCAAGGGGCCCTTGCCTGTCGCGTGCGAAAAGGTTGTGCACGAGCCGCGTCAGTGACCAGACCACCCGTTGGAAACGAGTGACTTCGCAGACCCCTCCATGTACAGAAGCCGAGGCTGCTCGCTGGGTAACGGGAGCGCCTTTTTGCCAGTCGTCTGCCCCGCTTGAGCGCAGGTGAGGCTGCCGGACACGGAGGTGGTAGCCTGCCCTTAAATAAAACCCAACCAGCCTGTAGGTTCAGTGCCTTGCTCAGGCGCGGGTAGCATGCCGGGCGCAAGGTTATGTCCCTGCCCATAGTGGAAACCTGCATTCCCGCGGGTTCAGTGCCCTGCTCGAGCGCAGGTGAGCCTGCCGGTGGCCGAGGTGGACGGCTGTCCGTTGGGCCTGGGCGTCATCGGGCCGCGCGGCAGCGACGAGGACCTGCTGAAGCTGGGCGAGCTGCTTATGGAGCTGCTGCCAAAGCCCGCAAATGTCAAGAGCGCATGACTTCTCGACAAGCAGCATCAGTGTGTGGTGCCTTTTTGTGCTGCGGGTGCGGTTTGCGTGCCATCCTGGCCAGAGGGCATGGCTGCAAAGGTGCCTTGGATGCGTAAGCTGCCCCACGCTGCACCTGCTTTACGCAGTGTGGGTGCTCTGCATGGGACTGCACCAAGTGCTTTGCCAGAGAGTGCTGCAGCATCGGGTTTTCTGTGTTTGATTGACTGCACGTCATGCTGCCGCAGTCTGTCGAGCGAAGTCTGTTCACTGGGCAGAATGAGGCCAGCTGATGTGCAGGCTGGCGGTCAAGAGGGCAATTGCCTGCAGGTGCGCCGATGTCTTTACAGCGTTTGGGTGTCAGGCCCTTGTTTTGCTGACATGTCGGACCTGCTTGAAGCGTCTGAAGCCGGCCGAGAGCGCGGACGCTGCTCCTGTGTGCGCTGCATTGCTGGAGCAGGTGTGTCATTAGATCCCTGCCTGACATGAGCGACGTGCACTGCCAAGCAGGACATGCGCTACACGCTGCTGGTGCTCATGCATAGGGTAGGGTTGGGCGTGCATGCGCGTCTGTGAGCGCGGCAG
>JAABUY010001463.1_pt1 | contig 31745 bp, 33 predicted proteins | sample 5560271 | NCBI WGS metagenome assembly JAABUY01 (sample SAMN10711886, study PRJNA513374) | rock metagenome | isolation source: Antarctica rocks | place: Antarctica: Victoria Land, University Valley | reverse complement strand
CCCGCTTCTTGCCCAGTTTCCTGCAGGTGCACCAGGTATCCTTGCACTCTGTGGAAGTGACGTGGCAACCCGTATGCGACAGGACGCTTGCACTGCATGCCTGATGGATGCGGCATTGCCTGGCGAAACCGCCGGGCTTCAGATATTGCTCCTATTTATGAGTATACCGACGGGGCTTCAGATCATAAGCTCGAGGGCGCGCCTGCGCGCGCTCCTCGTCGTCGCAGACCACCGACAGCAGCTGCGAGTCGTGGCTGATCACCACCACGCCGCCCTCAAACTGCCGGCCCGACACCGCCCAGCTCTCAGTGACCACTTGCGGCTTGCAAGGCGCCGGCCTGGCCACCGGAGCAGCTGCGACAGGAGACTCCAGGCTCGGTACATGTGGGAGACACCGTACAGTGTGTCGGCGCTAGGTCCTTGATAAGTTGTGTGCAGCTGGACTTGGTTGCAGGGCTGCCTGGGAGGGAAGGCCTACGCACAATAATGCACCGCAGGCCAGCCCACAACAAATGCTGCCAACCAGCAGCGGTACCAGAGGTCGGCACTGACGCAGCCTTTGCAGCAGGCAGGTGCACCCGGCCGACGCGCCTGGCAGCTGATTCACACCCTGCGCGCCTGCATCCGCAGGGCCGGCGCAGCGCACGCATGCAGCCACCTGTAAAGCAGCGGGCGAGCGGCCGCACCTCGGCCAGCGCGTCGGACAGCGCGTCGATGCTCTGCATGTCCAGGTGGTTGGTCGGCTCGTCCAGCAGCAGGATGTGCGGGTGCCCGAGCGCGATGCTGGTGAACACCACGCGCGCCTTCTGCCCGCCGCTCAGCTTGCAGATCGGCTGCAGGTGGTGGTGCCCGCTCAGGCCGAAGCGGCCCAGCTGCGCCCGCATCTGCTCCGGCTTCATGCGCGACTGCGCGCCGCGGCGCCCCGGCCCGATCAAGGCAGCTTTTTTACGGATATAAACGTGTTTATGAACTGGCCACGAGGCAGAGCTTCGTACTTGAGACGAGCACTCTCCCCAAAACCAAGCTGCGCATCCACCCGGCTGCAGGCGCGCCGCAGCAAATGCCTGACAGGTCCCACAGCGCCACCCGCGTCTGTGCTTTCACGGACACTGCACGCTAGCAGGCAGCGGGGCGGGCGCCCGCGCGCGCCTGCGGGTACTTGCGCAGGAGGTACTCCACGGGGTTCTCGTCCATCTGCAGCGCATCCACAAAGTGCTGCGCGTAGCGGCCGACGCGCAGCGTGTGGCTGCGGCGTGCCTCCCCGGCCGTGGGCTCCAGGTCGCCTGCGGCAGGAGGGGCGACCCTGTCACAGGTTGCGGGCGCAAAGGCGCGCGCCTCCCCTGGTGACTGGCTACAAGTCGCCTGGACAGAGCGGGTGCCCGTCTCTGCAGAGCAGGGTCTCGGCCTGGAGGCCGGCTCCTGCAACGCCGCATGCGGGCCGCGCTGTTGCACATGCCCTGAAGCAGGGCAGGCCTCTGGCCGCTGGCTGACACGCCCCCGCCGCCAGTGCTGGGGCAGCTTGACAAGTGGCCACGTGTTCCTTGCAGTCCCTCTGCCCATCAATGGGGTACTTGAGGGCGGCATCGCCACAGACGCACCCAACCCACAGCATCCCAAGGAAGGAGGCCCCAGATGCCCAAGATCAGCAGCCCAACTGCTGCGCCTGGGAGCGCACCAGCGAGCAGGTTCATGAGGGTCGTTTTGCCCGCGCCTGGCCCCGGCACCAGAGGTCTGTTCAGCACAAGCCTGTGCCGCTCAAGCATGCCAGCAGCGGCCTCTGCGATTCTCTTGCTGCTGCAGGTTTACTTGGAATGTGCACTTGGCGCGACATGCTTCATGGGCAGCAATGCTCAGAACCACGGCACTCTGCACCTTGCGGTCATGGCTCAAGTCATGGCACATGCCGGCAGGAGAGCAGCATGCAGGGCTGCGAGCGGCGCGCGCCGTTGGGGCCGACGATGGCCACGCGGCTGCCCATGTCGATGCCGATGTTCAGGCCCTGCAGGCCGAAGTCGTCGCGGCCCGGGTACTTGAAGTCCGCGTCCATGAGCTGCAGCAGGCATGCGCACCCTCAGCCATTGACATAGCTATGAACCATGTTAGTAACTGCTCATGAGCAGTGCAAGCCTGCATTGCTGCCCCGGCTGGCTGTGCTATTAGACATCGGGAACACATGTAACCGCGGGCACATGCATGGTCATACGAGATAGGCTGATTCCGATTGAGCAACCCAGGTACCGACAGTGCCAAGCACTGCGCATGTTATGCGAACTTCACAAGACCTGACACAAGACCAAAACGTACAGGCATCACTAGCAAGGGCTCCACAAGCAGCACGTCTCCACGCGGCCGCAGCAGCCACTGCCAGACGCGGCACGGCGCGACAAGGCGGGGCGCGCGCCTGCAGCAGCGAGGCGGCGTTGACCTCGGTGGGGTCCGGGAAGTGGAAGTGCACGGTGTAGTCGCTCCAGCGGCGCGGCTGCTCCGCAGCGGGCGCCTCGTCCGCATACGCCGCGCCGGCGGCGCCCGCGCTGCGCGCCTTGCGCGCCTGCACCTGCTTCGCGTTCTTGACCACCTGCGCCGCGCCCACACAGTGCTTTAGCATTGCACCCACAGCGGCGCCGTATCAAGCCAGCCAGCATTGGCATTGCAGGCCGTGCGCCTTCGACACGCAGCCGCAGCAGGCACACGGCCTCAGACCAAGGAGCACAGAAAGCCACACTTTCATTGCGTTCCGAAAACAAGTGGCCAGGCAGGGCGGCGCGCGGCAGGCGGCGGCGGCGCGCCTTCTCCTGGTTGACGCGGTTGCCGCTGCGCTTGGCGGCCTTGAGCTGCTTCTCGAACTTCTCGGCCGCCTTGTTGACCTCGGTGCGCTTCTGCTGGTACATCTCCTCGAACTGCGCGAAGTTGCCGCGGTAGTAGTGCAGCTTCTGGTCGTGCAGGTGGATGATGTCGGTGGTGACCGTGTTGAGGAAGTCGCGGTCGTGCGAGACCACCACCAGCGTCTTCTTCCAGCGCGTCAGGTACTCCTGTGAGTGCAGGGTTAGGGTCAGGGTGAGGGTCAGGGTCAGCGCTGAGGTTCCAACCAACGGGGCGCGCGCGTAAGGTACTCCTGTGATACGAAGGGTTCGGGTCAGCGCCGGGGCCCCAGCCATGAGCGCGCGCTGCCGGCCCTGTGTGCGAAGCCGCCGGGCCGCCAGCGCCCGCTTGAGAGCACAAGGCTGAGGTAAGGCGGGCATCCTCGCGCGCCGAAAGCCGGCGCTCAGCACCTCGCCCGGGCGGCGGCGCGCGACAGAGGGTACACCGCGTGCGACGCATGCTGCGCGCGGTGGCCGCAGGTAACCCCGAGGCCTGCCCGAGCGCATGCGAGGCGGGGTGGAGCAGGGCCGGCGCGCCTCCAGCCACAGCACGGCGCGCAGGTCCAGGTGGTTGGTCGGCTCGTCCAGCAGCAGCACGGTCGGCTTGATGTACAGCGCGCGCGCCAGGCTGATCCGCATGCGCCAGCCTGCGCGCGCGGCCCGGCAGAGTCGAAGGCGGCACCTCGCGCAAACCAAAGCTGCCATACCAGCCGGGGCGTGGCCTCACCCAAGCGCATTATTACTCTAGACAACCACCTGCTACCATGTGCGTGACGCCCCCACTGGGACGAGCCGCGCGCATCAACCGGGAAGCCACGCTGCCATGGCCAGCCGGAGCATGGCCTCGCTCATGCACGTCACTATGGGGCACTCCCCGCACAGCTTGCTGTGCCGGGCGTGGCGCCCGTGCGGGGCCCGCGCGGGGCCCGAGCGCGCGCACCGCCAGAGAAGTCGCGCGTGGCCCGCCGCAGCATGACCTCCGTGAAGCCCAGGCCGTGCAGGATCTTGGACGCGCGCGCCTCTGCGCTCGCGGCGCTGACTTCCTGCGGGCGGGTGGCCGGGTCATGCGGCGCGCCACGTGCCGGCATCCGGTCGTACTCGACGCGCTGGCTTTGGACACGGAGGCACCAGACCGCTTGCGCTGCGGTGTGATGCCTTTGTCCTAATCGCAAGCATGGACATCTACATCTTTGTTAGGCAACCAGCCCATCTCGATACCTTTTCTGTAAGTTCTTTGCGACTAAAGCCTGCAAGAAAGTGGGACATCCAACACGTGCATGCACCCAGTCTGTGCGTCTGGCCCCGGCCCGCACCTCCATGCGCGTGTAGATCTCATTCAGCCGCTCGCCGTCCTCGTCATGGTTCGGCGCGCGCGCCGCCACAGGAGCCCCTTCCGCGCCGTCCGCCGCCGCCGCCGCGCCCGCCGCTGGCGCGGCGGCCGCGGCGCCTTTCCGCCGCCTCGCGCGCGCCGCCGCTGCGCCCGCGCCCGCGCCGGCGCTGGCTCCCGCGCTCTCCACAGCCTCCGCTCCTTCCGCAGCGCCCGCCCCGTTCTCCTCCGCCGCCGCCCCGCCCGCGTCGCCGGAGCGCTGCTCGTCCGCAGCGGCCGCGGCCGCGCCCGCGTTGCCGTTGGCGTGCCCGCCGCCCTTCGCTGGCGAAGCCCCCTCCTCGCGGCCCAGCACCCCCGCCTCGGACGCCGAGCCGCCCGCCTCGGGCGGGCCGTCCAGCCGCGCGTCGCCGAGGCGCGCGAGGATGGCGGCCTCCTCCGCGCGCAGCGCCATGACCTCCACGTCGGCCGCCACGACGGCCGCCAGCGCCGAGTCCGACGTGCCCACCACCTCCTGCGCGCGCGGCCAGCCCACCCGCACATCACACGCCGGGGTCCTAGACAGGCTCGCGGCGCCGCATGCACCCAAGGCAGACTTGCGGCGCCGCATGTGAGCAGCGCCATGGCACGTCAGCCGCACGGCGGCGGCCTACCACCGCGATGATCGGGCGGTAACAGGGCGTGCACACAGTTCTAATACGGGCGGCTGGCGGACGAGAAGGGCTGAAGGCAGGGCCTGGGCGCGCCTGCTCAACCAGCAGCACGTCCAGGCCCTCCGGCACGGGCACCTGGCGCCGCGCAATCATGCGCAGCAGCGTGGACTTGCCCATGCCGTTGGGCCCGACCAGGCCATAGCGCCGCCCGGCCGTCACCGTCAGCAGCGTGCTGTCCAGCAGCAGCTTGCCCTTGGCGCGGATGGTCATGTTGTGCACCTGCGCGCGCGGCGCGGGTCGGATCTCGGGTTGGTTTGCTTTGGCGAGCTGCCTGCGAGCGCTGCTGCGAAGTGGCTCGTCATGCGCTTTCCCACACTCGCTGCTGCCCGGGGTGAGGGTCAGGGTGAGGCTGCCAGCGGGTGCCTTGTCAGTTGCCCGCGCTGGCCGAGCTGCGCTGGCCAGTGCGGCACGAGCGTTGAGCGGCTGCCTGGCATGGCGCGGCATGCATGCGTTGCACGGGACGCACCAGCGCGCTCCGCCCGGCACACTCCGGCGCTGCAACAGCACTCCACCTCACTACCCACTGCCGGTATACACCGGCTTGCCGCTGCCAACAGGTGCGGCTCGCTCACAAGCAGCACCCCGGCGGCCGCCGCGGCGCTGCGCAGCGTGGCAGCCGCGCGGCCCGGCGGCGCTGAGGCGCGCCTTGATGTCGGTGGCGCTGACGGTGTTGGCGGCGTCCGCGCCGCCGCCCTGCGCCTCGAACGCGACGTCGAACACGTTGTCGTCGTCCGCGAGCGCGGCCTCCTTGAGGCGCGCAGCCTCCTCCAGCTGCCGGCGCTCCTTCTCGGCCAGCTTCTTGACGTCGCGCTGCGTCACCTGCGCGCGGCCCCGCTGGGCGGCCGCCTCACGGCGGCCCTGAGCTGGAGGCCCCGCCGCAAGCGGCGGCGTCGTGCGGCGCCGCGCTGCCCGGGCCGCTGCACGCAGTCCATGGACGCGCAGACGACGCGATCGGACGCACAGGTGGGAGCACGGCGGCCCTGAGCTGCCGTGCAGAGTGCGCCCACCTCCAGCGGCACACGTGGGTCGGCCAGTGTATCGGCTCCTGAGCGAGAAGCGCAGGGCCGAGAGCCGCCGGCGGCCCCTTGCTCGGCGCATCAACTCGCTCAATAACAGCCCCGCGCATGCGCCGCGGCGCGGCGGGGCGCCGCACGCTGGTCTGCAGGTGCGTCGGCTGCTCCTCGGGCGTGTAGTTGGGCCGGTACCGCGCGCCATCCTCCTCGTCCGACTCGGACTCGCTGCTGGGCAGGTCGACGCCGCCCAGGTACCCGCCGCCGCCGGCGTCGCGCGCCGGTAGCCGCGGCGGCGGCTCGCGCGGCTTGGGCTGCGGCTGCCGCGGCTCCGGCTTGGCCGCCGGCTTGGCCGGCGCGCCGCCGACCAGGCTGCGCAGCGTCTGGCGCACGCGCGGCGCTGGTCAGCAGGGCGCGCCCCTGCGGCTTGGGCTCCGCACCTGGTCGGAGCTGGGGGCCGCTCTGCAGCCTGCGCTGCAGTGAAGCGCGGCGGCCACGTGGCAGGCGCACGTGGCACGAGAAAGTGGCGCCCCGCCGTGCAAGCAGCGAGGCACACTAGACAGACGTGGGCGGAGGCAGGCACAGGCAGCAGGCAGGCGAGCAGCGCACGGCCGCGAGCGCAGGGGCCGCGCAGGGAGGCGGTCGCTGGCACCACGCAGGGCGAGCGCAGGCGTGCCTTCTTCTCTGGCTTGTCGTGCTTCTTCTCAGGCTTGTCAGGCTTCCCCTCGGCCTTGGCCTTCTTGTCGGGCTTGCCAGGCTTGCCCTCCTTGCCATCGCCACCCTTGCTCTTCGCTTTGTCCTTGCTGCTGGCCTTGCTGCCGTCCTTGCTGCTGGCCTTTTTCTCCTTGGCTGGGTCCGCCTTTGTCTCAAGCGCGCCGGGCGCCATGGCGGCCGGCCCGCGGCGCGGCGCGCGCTGTCTGCCGCCGCGAGGCTCGCGCGCTGCGGCGCACTACAGCTGTGTGCTGGTGTGCTGCACTGCTGTGTCGCGTATGATGCTCTTCCCCTGCGAAGCGACTCGGCTCAGCAACAGCACACTCTGTGATTTACCAGGCAAACCAGCCTGCCGTGATTCATATGGAAGGACAAGCTTAAGGCCTGATCACTTTTGTTGCTGGTCAGCTGCATGCACAGAACTGCCCTGCGCAGGCAGGTCTATAAGAGGATTCCTTTCTATATTATGTAGACTGGCCATGGGACAGTGCTGTACACACTGCTGCACACATAGGCTGCACATAACACCGACATCCTTACAATTCGTGGGCCCTTGCCACGTTCCCTCAAGCTTCACGACTTCACTCGTTCGACAGCTGAGCTAATCACAGGCTCAAAGTTTGCTACTGCTGCAATGCAACACACACCAGCGCTGCCAGGACTGTCCACTGAACGAGTCAGGAGCCTCTATGGGCACGACGACGCGCGCCACCAAATCAACGTGCTGCAGCGCGTGAACGCAAAGCGCCCTGTGTACACAGCTTCGGCCAAAGGCAGCCACACGAGATGACATAGAAAAACGCATACACACCGTGCCCGCACTCTGGCTGATCAGTGTCACAGTGGATGGGGGTACAGGCTGGGCAGCCGCATGCGCAACCACTGCCCCGCCCCATGCATCAATTCTGGCTCCAAACACGGCTGACTTTCGGCGCCGCGGCCCGCCCGCCCATGCGCGCCACCCATCAAATACACGCAGCTCAAAGCACAGCCCCGCCAGCACCGCCGCCGCAGAATCTAGGCTCGCTTGCCGCCGGCGGGGCGTCACGCGTGTCAGCACTCCAGCACCATGGACAGCGGCATGGTGCCGCTGCGCTCCAGCAGGCCGTCCAGCACGCCCGAGGGCCGCGCCAGCAGGTCGTCCAGCAGCTGGCTGGGCGAGCGCTCGTGCGCGCGCAGCGGCGACAGCACGTCCAGCGACTTGCTCATTGCCTTCTCCAGCAGGCTGGACGGCAGGCGCTCCGCCAGGCCGGCCGCGCCCGCCAGGGCCTCGCCCGCGCGCTGCAGCGCCGGGCCGGCGGCCGCGCTCGCGGCGGCGGCCGCGTGCGCGAACGCCGACGCGCCAAACGGGCTGGCCGCGGGCGCCGCGACGGCGTGCGTCACGGCCTGCGCTACGTTTGCGCTGGCCTGGTCCAGCAGCTGCGTCGGCGCGTGCCCCAGCGTCGACAGCCACGCAGACCACACCATCTGCGCCCGCGCACGAGCACTTCAGATATCACCCTCAGTGGCCAGTGACGACAAAACCAGAGCGTTGCATACAGTACGCAACAGACCTGGAGCTTGCAGCAGAGCAATCCAAGCACAGCAGTATCGCAGGCACGGGCGCGGGCGGCAGCACGCAGAGCGCACCGTCACGACGTGCGTCGCGCCGGTGCGGTGCTCCTTGGGCACAAACGTGCGCAGGATGTGGTTGGTCACCGGCCACAACAGGTAGTTGGAAAAGAGCAGCGAGACCACCTTGTCCTGCGCAGCAAGGCGTGCCCACCCTTCAGCAGCTGCGCCGCAGTAGGATCGCTTGTGCCAGCAAGCAGCTTCTGGTGTGCTGGCGTGCGCGCAGCAGTATCCTGTACCACACAGTGCTGGCGGTACCCTCGCATAGCACAGCACCCAGATAATTAAGCACGCAACAGGGAGCGCACCTCGCACGAGTGCACCAGCGCGGCCGGGTCGCCCTCCGCGGCCTTCAGCGCCGCGACCGTCAGGCATGCCAGCAACGGCGCCCAGCAGGCCTTGCCGTCCAGAACCGAGCTGACCTTGGAGCTGACCTTGCCGGCCATCGCAGCAGCGCCACCCCCCGCTCGGAAGTGGCCAAGCAGATTGCGCATGGGGCCATCAAGGAGGTAGCCAAACATTCCCAGCTCCAATGACCGCAGCGGGTTGAAATCGTTGCCAGTGATGCCCTGGCTAAGCACGTCGCCCACCTGCGCGGCCAGCAGGAGGTACCCATTCATTGGCCGGCAAGAAGCCAGCAAGAGGCACCCTAGCAGCGCCCAAAAGGCTACGCATTCTGCCTGCGCAGCCACCCAAAGCCGCCGGCCAGAAACCACGACCGACCTGCCAGCCCATACACGAGCTGCCAAAGAACCGCCCGGCACATGCTTGGTATCTGGATGTAGAATTGGCAATACAGCAGGTGAGGGGCGCACAGAGAAGCCCGCTGCCGAAGTCAGCTTTTGAAGCAGAGCGTCCTCCTTGCGCGGGGCCGCGGGAGTGGCTGCATGCGCAATCACCAGGAGCTGGTGCCTGCGGGGCCGCCGGGCGCGCGCCGGGGCGCACGCCAGCCGGCCCACAGAGCCTATCATTGCATATACCTCGCGGTCCTACTGCCTGAACCCAGTGTCTTTGTGCCAGACTTCTGCTATCCAACCCTCGGTGGGCAAGGAAGAGGAAGATGAAGACGAGGGCGATGAAGAGGAGGGCGATCCAGCCCGTGGCATATGTCTTCGCTGGCTGATACATACGCAAAACAACCACTCTGCAACGCCTTAAATCGCACGGCAGGCATATATCTAGGCGCTCGCGGTGTCAAAGCACGGGGCCGCAGGCCAGCGGGGAACGCGTGCACACACGTGACTGGCGGCATGGCGGATGTCATGACCAAGCGGACTGTGCTGGTGCCTGTGGATGATTCTGAGGTGAGCGTCAGGTTTCGCAGTGCAGGGCGCTCGCTTGATTGGTCACCCAGCAACGAGTGAGCAGCTCGCAGGACTCGGAGCGCGCCGTCGATTGGGCGCTCGCCAACCTGTATCACTCTGGTGCGTCTCTCGCCCAGGAAAGCGCCGTTGCCCGCTCACTGAACGCAGCGCGATGCACGCATGCAAGACGCGTGCGGGCGCGCGGCGCGCAGGCGACGAGCTCTACTTCCTCTACGTGGTCTCCGGCACGAGCTTCAACGTCCTGGGCGGCGACGGTGCAGGCGCGCACCCGCAGACCGCCCTTCCCGCCAATTTAGTGTCACCACGTCCAGGCCGCTCTGCCACGCTCGGCCTGCTGCTTCCACCAGCGCCAGGAACTCGGCGGTGCGCGCTGGCGCCCAGCATTGCTGCGACTGCAAGCGTGTGGCAGGGGCGCAGCGCAAGTCTCACAGCGCAGGCTCCGAGTCCGCGGCTAGAGTGACGGCGGCGCCTGCTGCAGAGACGCTCGTAGAGGAGGACACGAGCGCGGAGGACCGCGTCTTCCAGGAGGCCACCGCCACGGTGGAGCGCCGGTTCTCGCCCAAGGCCGCCGCGGCCTCGGCTGCGTACAAGGCGCTGCGCCCGCCCTGCGGGGAAGCTGTGTGGAGATCGTCGAGCTGTGGGGTACTGGAGCCCTCACGCTGCAGGAGCGAGTCCTGTGGCCTCTGAGCGGGGATGTAAGACTCGCTTGGTAGGCAGACCGTCGTGCTTCTTAAGATTTTCTGAGGGCGGTGGCGAGGCTGTGACGCGCGCCATGTGTGTTAATTATGTTGTTGGCAAAGCCGGGGCGCTGATGCAGTGCGGAGCGTGCTGAGGGCGTCACAAACACCACATCATGCAACCAGCGAGCTGCTGAGGACCGCTGGTGGGCCAGCGTGCGCGTTCTGTCCTGGGCGTGCCTGTGACTGGCTGCGCCCGGGGCGTGAGCGGGGGCTGACAGGGGGAGGCGGCGGCGCTGCAGCACTCCTGCCAGCGCGCTGCTGGCCCGCCGGCGCATGACCGCGGGCGTGCCGCGCAGATTGAGATTGCCAGAGGCCTGACAGACAACGAGTCCATCGGCGACATCATCTGCAAGCGCGCCGACTCGCTCAACGCGCTCGCCGTGGTGCGGGCCCGCTCTGGCACCGTTTGAGTTTCAGAAATGCATGCTGTCATCCACTGCTCCTTGCAGTGCTGTGCTCCAGATCCGATGCAGGCTGGCGTCGCACAGCACGGCGCTCTCACAGGGCCCCCGCGGGCGTGCAGGTGCTGGTGAAGCACCAGCGCAGCGCGCTCAAGGAGTTCTTCGTCGGCTCGGTCACCAACACCGTCGCGCACCAGTGCAAGCAGCCTGTGGTGGTCCTGCACTGACCGCCGGCGCGCCATGACGAGCATGCCTCTGTCAGCCACCGGGACAGGCATGCATGCGTGCGTAAAGTGCATAGGTTTGAGGAACCCGAGCTCCCTGCTGCTGACACCATGCGGATCCGAGCAGGGCGCTGTCAGATCCCTCAAGCAGCGCTTGCTGCTTCAAACCAGGTGCAGCGTGCTCCGCAGGTGCCGCTCACAGCAGGTTCTGAGCGACGCGGGCGCCGGCCGTCTCGCCGAGGGCAGCCTATGACATAATGGAGGAGCATCCCGGTCCCCTTGGTCACCAGCCTCCAGCAACGGCGTCTGGCAGCCCGCCCCACACACTGGTGGCTCCCCCCACCGACCAAACACTCTTGCGGCCCGTTTCGTACCAAGAGCATCTGCCTCCGGGCATCAGTCAATTTACAGGCCGCGCAGCAGCGGGCCCTCGAGGGTGGACAACCGGGCTACGCAGCACGGCCGAGACTGTATGGCGTGGGCTGGGGGTGCATGCATTGCAAATTTGGAGCTCAATGTTGGGGCTCAGTGCGCAGCCAGGGAGAGGCTCCCGGCCGTTTTCAGACGCCGTGTATGAAGCAAGAGCGCTGCGACGCGCGCAGGAGGAGTGCGAGCAGGTGCTGGAGCGGGCGTATGCGATCTCGACCACGCCAGACAGGCGCCTGCTGGACCTGCTGCGCCAGGCGACGGGCCTGGACGTCGGCCGTATTGGCGCCTGGTATGACCACCGCCGGCGCAGCGGCCGCCTAGGGGCCGCGGCCGCTCTGCAGCCGCCCAATGCGAGCGGTGCGCCCCAGCAGCGCGTGCGCCTCGGCGGTGCCTGGCGCCCTTTGCGGATGTCGCCCGAGTCGCCTGTCGCAGACACACAGGCGCCCTGACGGCGCCCAGGCCGCGCGCTGGCATAATTTTGGGCTCTGCCTCTGTGCAGTGCGCCCCGGCTGGGGCGCGCCGGGCCACCTGTTCGCCCCCGAAGCCGCCTTCCAGAGCGTGCCGGACGTGCCGGACATGCCCGGCCTGCTGCCGCACGAGGGCCTGGAGCACGCGGCCGGCTACGGCGGCCAGCGGTCCCCGCCGGGGCTGCCGGCTGGCGGCGGGCCCGCCGAGGGCGAGCCGCCCGCCAAGCGGCTGCGCTGGGAGCAGCCCGCCGGCGCGCCCGGCCTGCACGTGCAGCACGCCATGCTGCCGTTCTGGCCTGACAGCAGCCTCGGCGGCGACGTGGGCGCCGCCGGGCTCGGGCCCGACCCGGGCGGCGCCGGCGGCGCCGGCGCGGGCAGCGCAGCGCCGCCGCCGCCGCCGTCGGGCGCGCCCGCCGGCCTCAACATGCTGGCCTGGCAGGGCCTGCGCAGTGGAGCGGGTGGGGGGGCCGACCTAGGGTTAGGGTTCCAGCCGCCGCCCGGCGCCGCCGCGCCGTGGGGCCTGCAGCCGGCGCCCACCTTTGGCAGCCACGGCTCGGAGGCGTCGGCGGCCACCGGCAGCAACGCCAACCCCAACCCCACCCAGCTCTCCATCGCCGGCCGCGACGCCTCCGCGTCCGGCTCCGGCAGCCTGACCAGCCGCTGCGGCAGCGGCCCGCTGCTGGGCATGCGCCCGCCCACGCCCTGGACGGCCCCGGAAGGGCTCATGCGCGCGGGCAGCCTGGGCGGCCGCAGCGGCAGCGCGGGCCGCAGCGGCAGCCTGGGCGGGCGCAGCGGGAGCGGGCCGGGGCTGGGCCCCGCGCTGCCGCGCGCGGCCAGCCTGGGCGCGTCCGGCGGCCGCTCCGGCAATCTCGCCGGCGGCGGGGGCAGCCGCTCGGCCAGCCTGGTGCGCCCCGCCGCAGCGTGCTGTGGCGGGATCCAGCTGTGTGGGCGCCCCATGCAGCACCCCAACTGGAGGGCGCGCTCGATTGTGCTGAGCCCACGCAGGGCCCTCGCATCAGCCAGGCTCAGCCTCTGTGCTTGTGCGCAAGTTGTAAAGCTCTGAAAGTGCAATTGCCTGACCTCTTGGTTGTGGGCTATTTGTACCGTCGCCACCGCGAGGCTGCAGGCGAGGCGATCAGCACTCGCTGGTCGCGCGTCGGCAGGCGCGCGGCGACATGCTGACAATGCCGCACCCTGCTGCCCTGGCCCAGGGCGGGCTGGGCCGCGGCGCGACCGCCAGCGCGCCTTGGGATGTCCCGCGCACGCTCTTCTGGCAGCCCCCCGCCGCGGGCGGGCCCGGCCTGCCGGCCGCCGGCCCCGCGCCGAGCGCTGCGGCGGCGGCCGCCGCCGCCATCGCGAACGCCGCGGCCGCCGCGGCCGCCGCCGGCTCTGCGCCGTCGGCGGTCCCCGCGCGCCGCGGCGGCGTAGCTTGCGCCGCCGCGGCGTCCGAGGGCGACGACAGCCCCGAACGCCCAGAGGCGCCCGAGACCGATTCGGAGTCGTCGGGGCCGGAGGGCACCGCGGGGGGCTCCGCAGGCACCGCGACGGGTTCTGCGGAGGCTGCAGGCTCAGTTGAGGCGCCGCTGGGGGCTGCACCGGCCGCCGCGCGGTTCACCGAGGGCGACCTGGAGGCCGTGGCGGGCCTGGTGGGCCTGCAGACGATTGCGCGCACGGCGCCGCCGGAGCCGCCGCAGCGCCTGTTCCTGTTTGAGCAGCTGACGCGGCTGGACAGGCGCGCTCTCTTGAACAGCCGGCGCGGCTGAGCCCCCCGCAGTGTTTCTTCCGCGGCGTGCTCGTTCTGTGCCAGGACGATGCCGTGCACACCTTGGACTGCACTTGCCCTGGAGCGTGCAGCTGTCACATGTTCGGGATGGCGTGACTCTCATGGGCATGCGACGACGTCCTGCTGCACGCCGCGCGCAGCCTCGCGACGCCTACATCGCAGACGGCAAGCCGCCGCCGGCGCAGCCGGCACCAGCATTTCTGGCGCAACGCGGACAAGCTGCCGGTCGAGCACCGCGCATTTGTGGAGAGCGGGGACGTTACGGCCGCGCTAGAGCGCGGCGCGCGCGTGCCCGCACAGGCGCGCCCCTGTCTGCATCTGTGGAAGGGCTTCCAGGTGTGAGGCGCGCGGCACGTCGTGCGCTCGGCCCATGCAAGCCTGCTTGCTCGTGCAGAACATGCTGCAAGAGCACTTGCAGTCGTGCGAGGACCAGTTGATCCGGCGAGCAAGGCACAGGGTGCGCTGTGAAGCGCAGGCGCACATCGAGCAAGGGCAGCGCTCGAACAAGTGGACGGTGTGCCTCACCAGCGCCGGCGTCATTGCGTACCTCAACAAGCGCATCAGCCCCCTTGGTGCGCGCCCTTCCGCTCGTGTGCCTCCGCACCCCCACCTCCCATGCTATGTGCATGGGTGGGAGCCTGCACGCCACCGTTCGAGAGGCTCTACAGTTGATAGTGCCCCAAGGTCATGTGCGGGCTTTTTGGCAATGTCCGCGCGTGTGTGTCCGGCACCATATCCTTGCTGGGAGTGTTGCAGTGCAAGGCATTGCAGTGCAGCAAGACCTCGAGCCTATATGCATGTGCGCGCGTCGCGCGCAGGCGTGCGGCTATTCAGGGCGCTGCAGGCGCTACTGCCGGGCGCGGCGCCTGGCCCCGCCGCGGTGCCGCTGCCATTGTCCGATGCCGGACAGGCTGCGACGGCTGGCGGCCCGACCGCAGCAGCGGACCCTGGGGTTGCCAACCCAGACCCCGGTGCTGACGACCCAGGCGGCGGCGCGCCCAGCGCGGGTGCCGCAGCGGGACCAGAGCCGGCCCCCGACCCTGACCCTGGCAACAGCCGGCGCCCGCCCAGGCGGACGGCGCGGGGCCGCGCGCCCCGCGGGGCGCCCGAGGGCGCGCTGTGACAGACGTGACTGGCGCGTCTCTACCTAGGATTTCATTTCAGTCATTCCTGCGCCTGTACGTATTGCACTGTATGCCGCGCGCGCATGTCAACACACGCATCGGCGCATGCTGCAACCGGGTGAGCTCGGTCGAATCTGCGCCTCTGCGTATAAGCGCTGGACTTGATATTATGTGCCTGCTGCAGCATAGAGGGCGGGGGTGTGCGCCAAGAGGCCCGTCGCCAGCGGCCGGCTGTGGGCAGGGCCGCGCGCCATCGTCCTGACCCTCTGGACGAGGGTTAGGACGATCCGGCCTGACTGGGCCTGCCCGAATCTGCCAGCAAGCGGGCGCGCGGCAGGGTGGCGTGAAGGCAAGCCCGCTCGCTCCCGGCATGCGGGGTTGCGCTGCTGCTGCGTTTGGCCCTGCTTGCATTCCGTTGGGCAGGCTGTGCGCCTTTCGGCCGCGCCCAGTGGGTTTGTACGGACGCCCAGCTTCGCCCCTCCCCCGGTCCTGGCTTTCGCACCATGATGGTCAGTGTGCCCAAGAAGTGACGAGCAGCGAGCACAGTGGGCGGCGGCACCAGCAGAGCGCGCCTGCCTGGCAGCTCAGGCAGGGCGCCAGGGTGCCGTCATGTCCGTATAGACAGCGCGACGACGCTCATGTGCTTGGAAGAATTTGCCTTCTGCATGAACAGTGCGAGCCCTTGGGAGCCTGAACACTGCTATCCACGCGTGTGTATATGCGTGCCTGGGCCTGCATTAGACCTCGCCCAGCAGCGTGCTCCTGCATCTGGCCTGCTTGAAGGGAGCTCCTCTCCCTCACCCATCCGGGCATGCAACTCCTTGGAGTACCATTCAATTTCCTGCACGAATGTGGGTTTGCTGGGTGCGGGAATGAACTGGTGTGAAGCCTTGACGCCGCGCTTGCGGAAGTCGCCTTTTCTTCGCCATGTTGTGAGCGAGCTTGCTTTGTCACAAGTACGCACATAGAGACGCGAAGCTCACTTTGGGCTTTCTGGCATCGGTCAGGGAGAGTATAGGGCTCATCATATGGCTGGTAGGCATTCGAGGGCCGAGAGACAGTGCCAGAGTGACTCTAAGTACGCTGCATATTAAGGTGAGGAGATGGCCACAAACCTTGTAGAGTGGGGTATTGCATTAGCACAAGCATGCCATACGTAGGCAGAGGAGCCGGTGGCTTGATGATATGCGCATCAGCGTGACAATGTGAGCATGCTGCCCATCCGTTCACTCTGCTTAGCACAATCATGTGTGCAGCTCTTGGTACAGGCAGTCGAGGCTCTTCATCTTCACAGCGCACATGCGCATCCTAACCTACCCTCTGCAAACACTCCATACACCGGAATTTGGCAATACCGCAGCCCTACCCTATGACAACCTTCAATAGTGCTTGTAGCAAGAAAGGGCAGGCAGGCCGCTCAGCGCCTCAGAGCCACGAGTGAAGACATGCATGCACATCACTGGTTCAGACAGCTTTTCGCATCTTGAGCCTCCTTGGGTGCTTCAGCAAGGCTGCGCAGCACCCGCCCGGCGCAACAGCAGGCAGTGTGCAGACTTGTCCTGCTGGCTCAGACATGTAACCCGCAACATCTCACTGATCCAGACATGGTAATGTCAACATACCATAGCAGGTGCGCATGGCCGCTTGCCTGTGCAGCGGGTGTAGCACAGCTGGTCAGAGCGAGTCCCACACAGCCACAGCACCTGGGCAGGCCGCAAGCAGCGCGCGCGCAGGCGCGCAGCGTCCTCGCCAGCTGCGCAGTCGGCGCGACCGCCGCGCTGCGCCAGGCCTGCTGGCGCGACGCCACACGCTCGCGCGCGCAGAGCTGCCCGCGCTTGCAACGGACACGTTGCTGGCTTGCGAGCTGCCCCATACGCTGGACCGCGCTGACCTGGAGCCCTCACGTGGCCCGCTTCCTTCACTTACAGGGCAGGCCTTGCTGGCTTGGCCGCTGCGCAAAAGTCCATCTCCTGGCACACCGCTACCGCTACGACGCGGCAGCGGCAGCAAAGGCCTCCGTGTTCTCCTTGGGCATGCTCGCAGCCATGCGCTTTGCCTGCGCGGTGCCACACGCGCGCGTCAGGCCATGCACAGGCACAGGCACAGGCAACTGCCCAGCGCTGCAAGTCACATACTGCTGAAAGCGTGCGCGCTACAGACGTGACACTTCGTGGCAGACCCTAGCCAGAGCACTCCGCAGAAACAACGTGCTAGGCCTCTTCATACCTTGGCACGCGTCACCTACGGCTGAGCAGAGCACCTGTGCTGCACGGGGCCGAAGCGTGCTATGCAGGAAGCACCGGGGTCCTGACACATACACCACAGCGGGCCGTTCCAAGCTGTGCGGCGCGCCTTGATGTCGCGCACGGCGGCCTTGATGGCGTCCTCCGCCAACATGCTGCAGTGCAGCTTGACCGGCGGCAGGCTCAGGTGCTTGGCGATGTCGCTGTTCTTAATGGTGAGTACCTGCGCGCGTCCATCGCAATACCGTATGAGTCGTTGACTTATACACACAAGCTCTGTGTGCGCCTCATCCCAGCCAGTATCGCGTGCAGTCACAGGTCAAGATCGCAACACCTTGGGACACGCGCGCAGGTAGGCGCAAAGCGCCGCCGCAGCGAAACCTGCGCAGGCTGTGCCAACGAGGGGCGACAGGCGCGCACGTCGTCGATGGACCGGCCCTTGACCCACTCCGTGGCCACGCTGCTGGACGCGATGGCCGACCCGCAGCCAAACGTCTTGAAGCACGAGTCCACGATGTTGCCCTCGCCGTCCACCTGCGCGCCGCGCGCGCTCGCTCACGCCGCGGCCCCCAGCCTGCGGCCCAGCGCTCGCCTTTCGCACTGCCAGCGCGCCTTAATCTGCAGTTTCATCACGTCGCCGCACGCTGGCGCGCCAACAAGGCCGGTGCCAACGGAGACGTCGGTCTTGTCGAAGGAGCCCACGTTGCGCGGGTGGTCGTAGTGGTCCACCACCTGCACGCAGAGGCGGCAGGCGCGTCACAGCGCCGCAAGAAGGCTCCAGCAGCTCACATACGGCCACGCCGTGCGGCCTGAGCGCGTTGCCGTAACACGCGCGCCAGCAGGGCTGCGCACGTTCTTGTGGTAGAGGCGCTGGCACGCCGCCGGCAGCGACGCGCGCAGCGTGTCGGCGGGCAGCGATGTGCTGGCCAGGGCGCCGGCCGCTCGTCTGCAGGCCTGCATCATCTTGAGAAAGTAGGCGCGTCTTCCGGCAGCAGGGGAGCAACAAAGTGCCGAGTCCGCTTGGCGTGATTGAGCAAGCACCTGACACCTAGGGTTGGGCTGAGCTGCCTGGCAGTGGTAGTTGGAGAGATCTCCGCGCATACGAGTCACTCTGTATCTCCGGGAAGACCAACACCCTCTGTACCTCCGTGGCTGTGGCTGACAATTATTATTTGAGTGCCCGGCGGATGCTGCGCAGGAAGCCCACGCGCATAGAGCTCAAGCCCGAGGACAAGGAGGAGGTGCGCACGGCTGCATGGAGATGCATACAGGCTCAATGCAGTCACCTGACCCCTTACGATAGGCACTGCCTTGATTGGCGCAGTACGAGGCGATTAAAGCGGAGGCTGCAGAGGCCGCGCAGCAGGCGTCCGGCGGCCAGCAGCCGTTCTTGGAGGTGGTGAGCGAGCTGCTGCTTGCATAGCTGCCTTGCTGCCGCAACACCGCCGAGTTGGGAGCGTGAAGCGCCTGCGCGCGCAGGGCAAGCAGACTCTGACAACCGCACAGCGGCTTGGGCTGAAGCGGTAGCGTGCGCCATGGAGGTGCGACCCGTTGACTTCCTGCCCATGCAGCCCGCTGACCCCCGGCTGCACCCCTCAGCGGCGCCTGCCTGCAGGCGTCCCAATGCGGGTAGCGCCGCGCCTGTGCTGGGCTCGCCTGGGATGGCCCACCACCGTGCGTCAGCCCTGGTCCTCCATAGTGCAGCAGAGCCGAGCTTTCCGCTGTGAGCTGGACCCGGCCCCTGAGCACGGCAGCTGCGCCACGCAACACGACCGCCCGCGCCCAAGCTGCTCCTGCAGTGCGACTCAGGGCGTGGAGGTGAGCTCTGGCACTCCACAGGCGAGGGCACTGTCCTCTGGAGGGAGCGCGTGGGCTGCCAGGGGCTCGGTGCACGGCCACGGGGCCTGAGAGTGCTGCCGGGAGGCGTGTGTCTACCCGTTTGGATGAAACGTCTTTGACAGCAGTCAGAGGTGTGCCGTGACGGACTCGGCTGTTTGTCGGCAGGCTTAAGGTGAGTGACGTTTAACAAGGGGAAGGCAGGCATGGGTGCTGTGCATGCTGCAGCTGTGCGGGCCTGCGTACGGCGTCCCAGCTGCGGCCTGCGGGCAGGGCCCGCGCTCGCGAGCTCAGTCTCAGGGCTTGCTCTGGGCGTGACCACCGCTTTGGCGGGACGCGGAGCCATTGCCTGTTTGAGCTGAGCCTGAGCCTGAGCGCCGGCGCAGGTGGAGATCAAGCTGCGGCTGGCGAGCCAGGCAGCGCACGCGCGCGCGGCGGAGGCGCTGCGCCCGGCCTTCCGCGAGACGCACCAGCAGGAGAACGTATTCTTCGACGGCGCGGCGCGCGAGCTCAGCGCGCGGCGCTGCGTGATGCGCTGCCGCTTCTACAACGTCGACAAGCGCGCGCTGCTGACCGTCAAGGCGCGCGCGCCGGCCGCGCGCGCCCGCGCGCCCGGCCTCAGGGCGGGCGGCGGGGTGCCGCATCCGGATCTGTACGCGCGCAGTGAGGCAGTGTGGTGCCCGTTTGCCTGCGAACCGACCTGACGACGCTGCTTCAGCTGCGGCAAAGGGGTCCTGCCTGTGTGTCGGCACATGCGCAGTGGGGCGGTGCAGGACACACCACTGCAAGCGCAGCGCTGCTGCGTGCAAGGTGCGTCTGCAGCAATGTCGTTGACGGCGGGCGGCTCGCCGGGCGCTCCCCCGTGGCGGCCATCGACGGGCGCGGCGCGCGCGGCAGGGCCGGCAGGAGCTGCGGGAGGGCATCGGGCGGGGCACCGAGGAGGAGGAGGACCTGGACCCGGTCGCGGCGCGGCGCTTCATTGCGGAGCCCGCCGCGCTGCTGCAGCTGGACTCGCCGCTCGTGCAGAAGGTCCGCAGGTGCGTCCGGCGGTGCTGAGAGCGTGTTGAGCTGCTTGGGGTGGCGGCTGGGGTGGGTGTGAATGTAAGTGCGCCGTCCCAGACACAAGACGATGCTGTCAAAATGTGGACACGACTGCCGTCAGCGGGCGCGTGGGCGACGAAGGGAGTGCGGGCGCTGCGGCTGCGGCTAGCCTCGCCCCGGCCCCGTAAGGGGCCGACGGCGCAGGGAGACGGGCGTCGCGGAGCTGGTGTGCCTGGGCGGCTTCCGCAACGTGCGCAGCGACTTCGACTGGGAGGGCTTCAAGCTGGAGCTGGACGAGACGCGCTTCGAGTGGGGCACCGTGTACGAGATCGAGGTGGAGACGGTGCGGGACTGGCTTGGCGCTGCCGCACACCCTGTCTCAGTCGCTGGCACTGCGTACGCACACGCGCTTGGTGCAGGACTCTGCACACCCACCTCATGCACATGGTTGCGCCAGTGGCTTTGCTGCCGGGTGACACCGCAGCATGCATACGGCAAGTGCATGAACCCAAGTCCGCGCCCTGGCGCAGTCCTGAACAGAGCGCCGCCCGAGGGGCTCGGCAGAGGGCGCTCCAGCCGCGCTGGTACGTCGCTGCATGTGAAAGCTCGTGGCGAGCTCTGCCAGCCGCAGGCGCTCACTGTGCTTGCTCTGATGGTGGCAGCCCCAGCCGCACTTGTACAATGCAGCGTGTGAGCTTGTGGCGAGCTCTGTCAGCCGCGGGCGCTCACTGTTTGATCTGTGGTGGCGGCAGCCCGAGCCAGAGGTGCTGAAGCCGAAGCTGGAGGCCTTCCTGAAGCAGCACGGCGTGGAGTACCACTACAACACCACGACCAAGTTTGCAAACTTCATCAACAAGACCCTGATATGAGATGTGTGCGGGTCGCTGCGCTGGCTGCGCTGTGGTCACTGCTCGTCAGGTGTGTGTGTGAGAGATGTGAGAGAGGCGTGTGTGGAAGCACTATATGCAGCTGCACACTCTCTCACATGTGCCACAACCACGGATTCAAAAGGGTTCGTTTACAGATGTTGATTGCACATGGCGAGCCGCCATGTGCAGTCAGTGTGAAGCATTCAGCTTGCCCATGGTGCAGACGGCGCCTGGAGCAGGGCCGGCCTGCAAACATGGCAAACACGGCACACCCCAGGCACATAAATCATGCCTTCCATGCGGTGCGAGGGCCGCCTCAGCGCCGGCCGACGTCCTCCACGGCGCTCCAGCTGCGGAAGACATGCAGGTGCGAGCAGATGGCGGTCATGGCGTCGCTCGCGCGGTCGTCCTTGCCCACCAGCAGGCCATGCACCTGCCGCAGCGCGCACGCATTGGGCTCTGGCTGCGCTGCTGCCCGCGCGCGCGGCCCGTGACCCCGCCCCCGCCAGCGCCCATGCCGCCGTCTCCGGCAAATGCTCTTGTCCAAAAACCGCAGCTGTCCCCCCAACAGACGCCAAGCACATTGTCAGAGCCCTGAGCCGCTGAGCCCGCTGGCATATCAGCAACGTTGTCACGCACACAAGCATGTCAAGGGTATCATTGGGCTTAAGGCGGATCGCATGACATCGGGGTGGCACCTGCAAGCCTGAAACCCACTGAGGGCGAGTGCGTTCAAGGACATCGGGGCGGCACCTGCAGGCCCAGGTCGGAGCGCGCGCGCGCCAGCCGGCCCAGCACGGCCTCGCTGGGCGGGCTGATCTCGCCGTCGGTCACCATCAGGATGTCTGCCTGCCGCCCGCCCCGCCCGCTCGCGGCCAGCCACGAACCCTAAACCCATAAATATGCGCTTGCAGGGTGTGTTATCCTAACCCGCAATGGCGGCTTCTCAAGCATGGAGGCGGCAATCTCTCGCAGGACCCGCTTGGGAGGGCGCACATTGGCCCATTCCTCGTGCTCCTCCAGCCGCTGCAGGGACAGCTCGAGCGGCCGGTCGGCATCGGTGCCGCCGCCAAAGCTGCGCGCTCGAGCAGGCGCCTCTCAGGCGCATGCGCACTTGCCAGGCAGGCCGACCCAGCCGCGCACCATGCGAGCGCAGCCGCATATGCCGGCGCTGCAGCGCCGCCCCGGCCTTGCCGATTGCGCAGCAGGGACCGCTTAGGCACCCGGGCGCTGCCGCAGATACTGCTGCCAGACAAACTGAAGCGCAAAGGCATCAGCATGAGGGTGCCATCGGGGCATGGACACAGGGCATGCAGCGCGCGCTCATGGCGCGGTGCTCCTCGCGGCGTCTGCCCAGCGGCCGCACGCTTTGCGCAACATGCGCGCGCCTGTTGCGCAGGAAGGCAAGCAGCGCAGTCAGCGACGGCGCGGACGTGCTGAGCTCCAGCTCCTGCACGTCGCCCGGCCCCGAGAACGCGTACAGGTAGCACGCGCGCTGCTGCCGGTGCGCGCCGCGCATGCACTCCAGCGCCACGGCCTGCGCGCGCGGTGCCAAGAAGTGTGGCAAGCGTAGTCTCAAGAACGGGACGTTGGCTTGGTGGCAGCTGTTGGGTGCTGGCTGCTGCTGTCGTCTGCAGAGTGCGTGCTGGGGCAGAGACCGCGGGCGTCTGCCGGCGTCCAGAGAAATCAACAGTGCGCCGCAGCTTGGCTGCCGCCGCCGAGCAGCGGCCGCAATTACACCAACACGCCGCGCGGCCTCCGACTGCCTCTGCTCACGGGAGCAGCGCGGGCCCGCGCCTTGGCCACCGTCTCGCGCGCGCCGGCCATGGAGCCGCTGGTGTCCAGGCACACGATGATGGGCCCCAGCTCGGCTGCGGGCCGGATCTCCAGGCGCCCGGTCACGCGCGCGGGCTCGCCGTCCAGCCAGCCCGTGCGCTCGTAGCTCGCCAGGCCGCGCTCCGCGCGGCGCGCCATGTGCAGCAGGCGCGCCGGGCGCGAGCCCTCGCGCGCCGGCCCTGTGCACACCCTTGGTCTGATACAGGAGATGCAGGAGACGACTGACCTATTAGCACCTGTTGCGTCTGTGACTGGTGACAGCGCGCAGGCCATCACCCAGGCGCTACGCAATGCCCTGATCCGCCCCCACAGAGTCACGACCACGCGCGGAGAGAGTGGCCTTTGAGCGGGGCGCGCGTCAGCGGGCAGCGCGCACGGAGCCGCCACGACTCAAGTCCCATGCCGCGGAGCGCGCGCAGGGGCCCCTCGCCGCCAAGCAGGTGTACCGAGAGCCGGTGCCAGGCGAAGCGCGCGCGCACACGCACCGCCGTCAGAGGCCGCGCGCGGCCAGCCGGCCGCGAGCAGGTGCGCCTCGGCGGGCAGCATGCGCGACAGGTCGCCGCTGCGCGTCAGCCCGGCCGTCTCCTCCGGCTGCAGCGCCGAGCGCACCAGGCCCGGCCGGCGTCGGCTCGCCTCCACCTACGCGCGGCGGGCCGCGGAGCCTTTGTTGCGCGACGAGGGGTGCAGGGCGCGGTAGAGCAGGGTCTGGACAGGCCTCCAGCATCAGTTGTTTCTGGCCAGGCAGTGATGCGCGGCGCGCTGAAGCCAGCCGCCACCGCGGCGTGCTGCTGCCAGCGCGCTGCCAGGCCAGCAGCCTGCCCGCAGCAGCGAGGGCAGCTCAGCCTTCCGCAGCCTCACAAACGTGCTCCGCACCTGCACCCCTGACATGCGCGGCGCACGCCGCCCAAGGCACACCGCTCGGGCCAATGCCTTATAATCGCCCCGCGCGCCCCGCCGGGAGCCTGCCGGGGGGCCCGGCGCGCGCCTCCTGCGGCGCGCGCCGCTTGGGCCCGCGGCCGCTGGCGCGGCCCAGCTGGCGCACGAGGTCGCGCAGCTCCGCCAGGTCCTCCAGGCGCCGGCGCAGCGCCGCCACCTCGGCCCAGCCCGCGTCGCGCCACAGCGCGCGGCTCAGGTCGTAGCCGTCCGGCCCCGCCATCAGGCCTGCGCGGCGGGCGCCCTTGCGTCTAGAAAAACACCTAGAAAGAACCCCGATCAGGGGGCGGTGAGGCGCGTCAGCATGCCGGGCATGCATTTGGGCGCAGCCTGACGCAGACTATGTCACGGCATGGCTGCTCCAGTCCTCTTCTCCACCCGGGCCGTCCTGTTTCCCCCAGGGCGCCTACCCGGCTCGCCAGTAAACAGCAGGGTCCACAGTAGCTTGTTCAGGCACCAGCGCCGCCTTTTCTACCACGCTGAACACCTGGCAGACCCCGCGGGTGAGTCATCCCTGACCGCAAGTGCCCTCGCGCTCAACATCGAACAAAAGCGCGCGCTGCATGCACTCACGTAATGAACATCACGTAATGAACACAAGCACCCTGCACCCGCGCCCCGCGCGAGCCGGCAGCGGCGCGCCCTCCAGGTCGTCGAACGCCAGCGCGGCCTCCTCCAGGTTCTCCACCGCCGGGCGCCAGTCGTCCTCAAACTTGCGCAGCATCTGCTCGCTGAGCGCCGCGGCCGCGTCTTCGCGCGCGCGCTGCGCGTCCTCCCTGCGCGCAGCAGCGGCCGCACTCGCCATGGCAGCCATAACTGAAAAGGCTGAAAGCACCATTTCGCGCATGTGCAGGCGCGAGCCTAAAAATCCAGCCGAGCTGGACGGCAAAGGCGCGTGCAGCATCTGAGCTCGCCCGGCTGTCGAGCCACCCCCAGGGAGCTGCTTGGGAGCTTCCACGGGTGGGTGTCGCCGCACTCGCTGGCGTCGTCGCCGGCGCCGCCCTCCATGCCCTCCAGCGACACGTGCAGCTCCTGGCCCTGACCGCCGGCGCCGGCGCCGTCCGCCTGCTGCGCGCGCTGCGCCATCTCGCGCAGCTGCTCCTCGGTGAGCTCCTGCGCGGCGCGCCCGCCCCGCGCTCGCGGCCGCGCCACGCACGCTGCAGCTCGGCGCTATTGCGCCCACGGCGCCTGGCGCCGCCGCAGGGTTGCTACGCGCGCCAGCCCTGCACTGCCGAAGGAACATGGGACTGTGGTGCTGACCTCCATGGGCAGACAGGTGAGGGTACCAGCGCATAATCCACCTGACCAGCGCGCGCTGCCGCCCCGCCCCCGCGCTTCATCGTCAGGCTAATGAAGGCGGCGCGTCGCCGGGCACGCCGACCGGCGCCGCCCCAATGCACCACGCGCTCGGGGGCCCCGGCCAGTGCCTGTCTGTCATGCGAGCGCACCTCCCACTTGGCCTGCGCGGCCGAGCCAGCGCTGTCGTCCTGCTCGGCGTCCTCGTCATCGTCCTGGTCGCCCGCCGACGGCGGCGCCAGGCCGGGCGTGCCCGCGGGCGCCGCCTCGGGCTGCGGCGGAGACGCGGACTCCTCCTCGGCCTCCAGCTTGGCCTCAAAGTCCTGCCGGCGCGCGAGCGGCCTTGCAGCCGCTTGGACAGACGGTGCTCTGCAGGCATCATTGGGACGCCGGGCGCATGGCCTTGGAGCACGGCCTCCCTCCTGGCCTGCAATAGGTGCATCACGGGCCTCCGACCTCCATGGCCCCCAGGCTTTGCATGGCTGTGTGGCGGACCCTGAGCTTTGTCGGCTGGTGATCTGTCGCAGCACATGCGCGCGGCCTGCGCGTGCGGGGAGCGCACCGCGACCATGCCCAGCATCTGCTTGAGCAGCGGGTCGAGCAGCTGCGGGTAGCGCCGCGTGAAGCGCGCCATCTCCAGCCGGTCCAGCGCCTGCCCGGATCAATGCATGCGTAAGCGGTGGCCACGAGCGCCGAGGCGTGCAGGGCCAGGCACACGCTAAGGTCGCCCCTCAAGCTCAGTCAGTGGTGCTTGACACCATAATGACACGCACTGAACAGGAGGAAGTAACTGCAGCTGCATCAAAACACGATGGTAACTGCAGAGCGCCGTGCATGCAGGGCATTGCACACATCCTCAGGGAGGGGTGCAAAATATGGTCATTCAAAAATTGACTGGGATACAAATGGTGCAAACCGACCCCAAGCCATGCGAGCCAAACTTAAAAGGGCGCGCCTGCAGGAAGCCTGAGCGGAAAGGCTCGGCCGGCCACGGCGCTTCGCCCGCGGTTGGCAGCACGCCACGCTTCAGGCGCGCCTGCACGCACCAGAGCCACAAGTGTTCGCAGCGGAGGGCTGCAAGCACCGGCCAGTGCAGTGACAGGCGCCTAACTTGGGGTACTCTGTGCTGCGCTGAGCAGCGCGTCAGCTGCTTTGACGGCACAAGGCATACACAGCAGGTTCGGACACTCAGCCGCGAAGGCGCGCCCGCCACTGCGACAGGACGACCGCGCGGTCGTGCAGGTCCATCAGGTGCTTGGTGCCGGGCAGCTCGGACAGCTGCTGCATCAGCGCGTCGTCCAGCCGCAGCCGCCGCACCCACTTGGGGTCCAGGACACTGCCGTTGCGGCACTCCACGTTAGTCAAGACGGTGGTCCAAACTCTGACTCACATTCGCCGCCTACCACCATAGCTGTTCACCGCTATTTCTCAGCACAGTGCACTGCTCACCTTGCTTCAGAAGGCGCTTCCGGGTCCTGAGCTGTTGGCTCCACATCCACGCCATCCACTGCTGCGGCACTCGATGACACAGAGCACCTCCACTTCGCATTCGCGTCAGCTGGTGTCTGCAAGTGCCTCGCATGCTTGGCACAGCACTGCACACGCGTGTGCGGCTTGTGCAGGCAGGCAGCGTGCCACGCTGGCGCACGTCTGCATGTAAGCGCAGCCAGCTCCTGGCAGAGCGCTGCGCGCCCGTGCACAGCCATGCCTTTTAAGGATGCTTACAGCCTGTAGCTTACAGGCAATTCGAGCGCGCTCATGCGCTCATCTCAGGTAAGGTTATTTTAAGTCCCTGGCCGTGGCTTGTGATACTATACCATGGCCATGCACTGCTGAAGTGCTCAGCATGGTTCTAAGGCCCTGAAGTGCTTTCCCGGTTAAAAAGAGATGTCTTATCTGCCATCTCCCATGTGCTTCAATGTCCAGAGAATGATCAGCCATGTGTGCAAAGCGCAAGTCTCAGAGACTGGGAAGCAGAGCACAGTCTGCGCATGCTTCAATTAATAGCCGCACACAAGCTGCCAGAGACGATACGCTAGTGCAAGGCTGCTGACCGCGGACCTTCACCTGTAACATCAAAGCTCCTTGTGGGCTCAGCAGTATGTCTGCTACACAGGTGCATATGGCGCCAGGTCTGCAAGCTACTGCAGAGCACCCTCGTGAGGCCTGCGGCACGCTCCACTCAAATGCTCAACTTGGCCCTCAGTACTACCGGTCCTTCTACTACTAAGTGCATGCAGTGTCATGTGTCGCCCTCGACCAAGCCCCTCCATAGTCAATTGTGTGCTCGTAAATCTACTACAGCGTCTCGCGCAGGCCTGCAGCATTTAGAGGCCGCCTGCTGCACCTTGCGCCAGCCATATGCTGACCTATGCTGAGCTCGCACTGATTCACTCCTCCATCGCCTGGCCATTGTCCTGGCCGTTTGCGGGGAGGGTTTCATCTTCGGCCGCGGCGCCCGCAGCCGCGCCCATGTTCGCGGTCACACCGTCCACAGCCGCGCCAACTGCCGCGGCGCCGTCCGCGGCCGCGCCCTCCGCGGCAGCGCCGTCATCGGCCGCGCCCTCCGCAGCCGCGCCTTGCGCGGCTGCGGGCCCGTTGGCTGCCTCCCCATCAGCTGTGGGCCCCCCATTCACAGGCTCGGCTTGCGGCTGCGCCGGCGGCTCGCTCGCGGCGGGAGGCGCCCCTGTCGCGGCAGAGCGGTCAGCCATGGCGCAACCAACCGTGCTTGTACTCTTGCAGCGTCCTCAACCCATCTCGTTGCTTTATTGGAGCATGATGCCACAATATAAGAACAAGCTGGGGTGCCAGCTCATGCCTGACTCGCACACCAGCTGAGTTGCCACGCAGGTAGAGACTCTGACTCTGCATGCACACGCAGGCCAGCAGACCCGCGCGGCGCCTGCCCTCTGCGACCCGCCACAGCGAGCGCACCTGCAGCGGGCACAGCAGGCGCCGCGGCCGCGGCGGCTGCGCCGCCGGACGCCGGCTTCGGCACCGTCAGCAGCAGCGCGTGCTGGCCGCCGAACTCGAGCTGCACGACGCGCCGGCCCTGCGCGCTCAGCCCGGGCGCCCGCTCGCCGGACGCGCCGCATGCTAGCGGGGTCCGCCTCACACCAAAGGGCAACGGCAGCAGAGCTGAACGCCCTATCTGGTGCAGCGCAGGCGCCAGGTGCGCCTGCAGCTGCCGCGCTGCCGCTCAGCAGGCGCATGCCATGCCCCAATATAATTATACACATACAAATACAGCGGCCCACAAGCGCGCAGGCTGGCGAGCGGAGCAGCGCGCGGCACCTGGAAGCGCTTGGTCTCGGCGAGGCGGCGCGGCAGCAGCTCGTCGGAGTCGTCGTCGCCCTTGCCGAGCTGGCTGTTGGTGCCAAAGCCCCAGAGCCACGCGTCGCCGGCCGCGCTCACGCAGCCGCTCACCGCCAGGCCTGCGCGCACGCGCGTGTTAACCGTCTCACCCGTGGCTGCTGCATGCGCGCGCCCGTCCCGGAGCAAACCGATTGCAGCCTGGCGCAAGTAAAAGCGGACCGCCGCCATCTCGCCCCTTTGCAGAGTGCGGCGCCCACCCAGCACAGGCAGCCCGTGCCAGAAGGACGCATGGCTGCGGTGCTGCGACGCAACGCCGCAACTGCCTCGGCACACACTAGTCCAGCGCAGGAAACTGCGAGCGCACCGGCCGCCGCGCCGGCCACGTCCACGCCGTCGAGGCCCTCGACCGGCGCGGGCGCGGGCAGCGCGTCGTCGGACGCGGGGTCGGCGCCCGCGCGGCCCAGCCGCCCGTACGTCGGCCGCCCGGCGGACAGCAGCGCGCCCGACGCCGCCAGCGCCAGCGTGTGGTGCTGCCCGGGCCGCACGAGCGCCGCGCCGGCCAGCGCCGGCACCGGCGTCGGCGCCCACACGGGCGCCTGTGCGCCGCCGGCCGCCGCTCACGCCGGGGAGCGCGCCTGCAGCTTCGCATGCGGGACGGCGGCGGCGCCCATGCGGCGCAGAGCTGAGCGGGTCCGCCGCCCGGGCCAGCAGCAGAGCCTGCTCCGGCCGCCGCCGGCATGCGCTGCCAAAGAGCTCAGACGAACTCAGACGAGGGTGTGCATGCGCAAGCGCAGGCGCAGCGCATGCGGTGCCCAAAGCATCGCGCGCGGCGCGGGGCGCGCGCCTGCCCCTCCAGCGCCAGCTGCCCGTAGTTGTTCAGGCCCCAGGCGAGCACGAGGCCGCCCTCCGCGAGCGCGAACGTGCCGTAGATGCCGCACGCCACGTCCGTGACGCGCACCGCGCGGCCGCGCAGCCCGCGCTTGAACACGACGGGCGCCGGGCGCAGCAGCGTGGGCTTAGGGTCGCGCAGGCGCGGGCCCACGCGCCCGAGCTGCCCCTGGCCGCTGGTGCCCCAGGTGAGCACGCCGCCCACGGCCGTCAGCGCCGCCACGTGGTCCGCGCCTGCGCGCGCGTCGGGAATAGGGATAGGGTAAAGTAGGGTTGGCAGCATCAGGACCGCCCAGTGCGGGCTCATGCCCTGGGCATGCCCGGCGACAATGCAGCGGCGCGCCGTGACAGGCCCGGCTCCGCAGCAGCAGCGCGCTGCCGGCCCTGCCAGGCCGGCACGCCGGGCGCCGGGCGCCTGAGCTCCTGGGAGTGCAGGTCAGCCCTGCACGCCAGACCCCGCTGGCCCAGGTCGGATGTTGCCGACCGTCCCTGACAAAGGCATCCCTGACGCTGACCCGGTGCCCCGTGTCGACGCGCCGCGCGTTTAAGCGACACTGCCCCGGCGAGCGCGGCATTTGCAAGCAGGCATGTTGCTAAGCGGCTGGTGCCGCGAGGCGGCACGTCGGGCCCCGCCGGCGCGGCCCGCCGAACGCCTGCCAGGGTTTGGGGCACGCCCCGGCCCGCGGCCCGCACCCGAGGCGACCTTGACGACGCGCTCGGCGGCGGACGCGGGCGCGTGCACGAGCGCGGGCAGCAGCGCGATGCGCTGCGAGGGCGCGAAGCCGTACACGCCGCTCGCGTCGCGGAATGTGCCCCAGGCCCACACCGCGCCGTCGGCCGCCAGGGCCACGGAGTGGCTGTCGCCTGCGCGCCGCGCGGAGCCCAGCTCTGCTGATGCTCCCAGGTGCACGCGCTGCGCTTGACGAGCGCCTTGCAAACCAGGCGGCCCACCCAGCACAGGTTTCCGCTGCGGCCGTTGACCACCACAGGCCCTGCCCGCACTCGCAATGCGTGCTCTCATCCTGACCCGCAACGGCAGGGCGCATTCTCGTCCTACGTTGTGCTGGGGCCGGGCAAGCACAGCCGCGCGTGGACGCGCCTGCAGAGATCTGGACGATGCGGCCGTGCGAGGCGGGCACAGACACGCGGCACCACATGTATGCATCCTCCGCCTCGCCGCCGGCCAGCCCAGACGTCTCCCACAGCTCGCCCGCTGCGCCGCCCGCGCTCAGGGTCAATCCTAATCAGATGCAGACCGTGTCTCGTCCTTATTCAGAGCAGGGGATGAGTCGGCGCGCTAGCGACCATGCTGCCTAAAAAACAGTACGGGCGAGGGTCCCGGTGCACACCGCGCTGGCCTGCGTGCTGAACCTGGAGCGCGAAGCGAGTCGCTTTGCACTTCGTCGGCCAAGTGGCCAGGCCCTGCTAGCGGCTGCGCGCACGGCTGCAGCACCCCACGGCGCACGCAGACACGCGGGCCGCGCCGCTCAGGCAGCCCGCCACACGGGACGCACGGCGCCGCCCGCCGGCTGCAAAACGGGCCCTGCGACACGGCACGGCATGCGCGGGCGCCCGAGCGGCGCGGCGGAGCAGCCGCGCCGCGGCGGCGCACCCGTCCTGCGGCCGAGCGCGCCCTCGTCGTTGACGCCGGTGGTGAACACCTCGCCGCCGGCCGTGAGCGCCGCGCTGTGCATGCCGCCCGCGGCCACCTGCACCACCTGCGCCCGGCCGCGCCACTGCCCGTGGATACGGCCAAAACGCGGCAACATCCGGGGCGCCGCGGTGCCTGCCGGGCGACTCCTTCCGCAGCATCGATGGCACAGCTGCCGCACGCGCTGGAGAAAGCAGGGCAGGAGGCGCAAATGCGGACGGCGCGGAACGAACGGCCCCGGGGCGCACAGCCTGCGGGGAGGGCGGCGCGGCGCGCCTGGCCGGCGCCCTCCGGCAGCGGCGAGGGCGTGGGCCGCAGCGCCTCGGTCACGTCCTCGCCCTTGCCGAACTGGCCGCAGTCGCCGTCGCCCAGCACAAACACGTCGCCCGGCTCCTGCCGCGGCGCGGGCCGCGTCAGGGGCAGCGGGTGGGGTGGGGGGCCCTGGGCGGCGCGCTGTGGGGCTCTTGGCGCCGGGCCCAGCGCCTCTCGGTACGGCCTTTCCATGTGCATGCCAGGACTGTGGATAATCGAATGCTGCCGATGTGCTGGCAGACACTGTTGGCCACAACGGCGCCCGAGCAGCAGGGCCGGGGGGCACGCCGCCTAACAGAAGCCCACAGGGTGCGAACGGGCCGGGGGAGCCCCAGCACGTCCGAACGCTTCGCAGGGCGCTGCCGGGGCAGTCGTGGTCGCCGCTGAAGCGAGCGCTCTCTGGCGCGGGGGGTGCGGGGCTGGCGGCGGCGCTGCCAAGGCCGGCGCGTCTGGGGCGGCAGCCACAGCAAGGTCGCGCGCCTTCAGGTGCGAGGGATGAGAGACGGGCGGCAGCGCGGCCAGGTCCGGCTCCTCCGCCCGGGCCGTGCGCGCGCGCTTGGCCGGCGCCGGCTCGCGCTCGGCGCCGTTCGGCGCCGCGCGCCGCTTGGCGCCCTGCGCTGCGCGCTTAGGCGGCCCTGCCTCGCTGCGCTTGCGCTTGGCGGGCGCCTTGGCGGGCGGCTTGACGGGCGCGGCTGGCACGGCGTCGCTGCGCTTGCGCTTGGCGGGCGCCTTGGCGGGCGGCTTGGCGGGCGATGCGGGCGCGGCGCCGCTGCGCTTGCGTTTGGCGGGCGCCTTGGCGGGCGCC
>JAABUY010001461.1_pt1 | contig 31761 bp, 31 predicted proteins | sample 5560271 | NCBI WGS metagenome assembly JAABUY01 (sample SAMN10711886, study PRJNA513374) | rock metagenome | isolation source: Antarctica rocks | place: Antarctica: Victoria Land, University Valley | reverse complement strand
CTGTCAGCAGCGCTCCATGTCGCCGTGCGCGAGCTCGGGCACCCCAGGGCCGATGCCGTCGACCAGGTGCTCGGGACGATCAAGGCGTTCGCGCTGCGCGGCTGCGAGCCGAGCTCCAGATTGCGCGGCCGGTGGAGCCCGGGCATCGATGCCCCCGCGACGAAGGGGCGAGCCGACTCCGGCGACATCGAGATTGACCTCGTCGAGCTGCTCAGCGACGTCGGCGGCCTTGCTGCGGACCTCGGCCGCGGCGTGGCGGTCTTCCTTGACGAGATGCAGGACCTCGGGCCCGAGGACGTGTCGGCGCTCTGCGCGGCCTGCCACGAGATCTCCCAGTCGGGGCTCCCGCTCGTCGTCGTCGGAGCTGGACTGCCCCACCTGCCAACGGTGCTCAGCGCGAGCAAGTCCTACAGCGAGCGGCTCTTCCGCTACAGCCGCATCGACCGGCTGGACCGGGCCGCGGCCGACCTCGCGCTCGTCGCGCCGGCGCGCGAGGAGGGGGCGAGGTTCACCCCCGAGGCACTGGAGGAGATGTATGCCGTGACCGCCGGGTACCCGTACTTCGTCCAGGCCTACGGAAAGGTCGCCTGGGACGTGGCGCCGGCCAGCCCGATCACCGTCGAGGACGTCCGGGTCGCGGCACCCGAGGCCGAGGCGGAGCTCGCCGTGGGGTTCTTCGGATCACGTTACGAGAGAGCAACTCCCGCCGAGCGAGAGTACCTCCGGGCGATGGCCGACGCAGACGCAGCATACGGGCCGGACGCCGAGTCGGTGTCCACCTCAGCCGTGGCCGTCCTGCTCGACCGCAAGCCGCAGTCCCTCTCGCCCGCACGGGACGCCCTGCTCAAGAAGGGCCTGATCTACTCGGGCGAGCGCGGCCGGATCGCCTTCACCGTGCCCCACTTCGGGCGCTACCTGCGCACCAACGCCTGAACGTCCGCCACGCCCTCATCGCCCGTACCGCTACCGCAATACCCGAGTCCGCCACGGTCAAGGGAAGGCACCGGCTCCACGGCCAGTGCGGCTATCGCGGCCTCGGAGGCGATGGTGGCCCGGATGGTCGCCACGAGGGGCACGTGCAGATGCTGGGCAGGCAGGGGTCCCGTGTCCCGGAGCCCCGTGCGGGGCGCGATGCCCTCGGTCGCTGCGTCGATCATCCGTTCCACGCGCCTGCTCAGGTGGTAGCCCTGACGGATCGGCACCAGCGCATCGCGCACCTCAAAGCGGGTGGCTTCGTCCGCGCTCTCGAGCACGTAGAGTGCGGCGCCCAGCCAGCGTAATCTGCTTCGTCTGATCGTTCCAGCTCGTCAGTGATGGCAGAGAACAGCATCATCCCCGCCGCGAGCACGGCCGGCGCGGCATCCTCATGGTCGTCGTAGGGCAGGGCCGCTGCGCGGTCGACCAGGGCCATCGCCCGGTTCTCGTCACCGCTGGTGAACCACCGCTTCGCCTTGGTGAGCAGATTGTCAGCCGCCTGCCATCCGGCTCGGCTGAACGGGCTGAGCGTCTGGCTAGACACGAGTTCGACTTCACCGAGCCCCCGATCGACCTCGAACCCAAAGCTGTACACATCACCTGAGGATGTCCCGGTCATGACCGCCTATGACGTCGGGCCAGCAGCCGTCCTGAACGACTCGCCGTCGCGCTGGTCGCTTCGTCCCTTTGCTTCGGTGACCGCAGCGTCGACCTCCGGTCCAGTGTTGAGCGCGTCGCCTCATTGATGAAGCTAAGGGGCCCAAACTTAGGCGTCGGGCCAACGTCGTGAAGCAGGAGTGGGCATCGCAGCTGACCGGCGATCAAGAGACGTGCCGTGAATGCTCCTGCCACGCCTGCCATGCCCGCCACGATAGGGGTATGCCTGTTCACTCTGACGAAGAACGGTCGGTGTGCGATGGCTGACTTCGACCACCTCCTCCTCACCCGGTTCAGCGCTGTCCTCGGTCACCACCTCGAACCGGCGTCCGAGGAGTGGCTGAGGTACCGCCTAGCGTTCTTCTACGACGCCTGCTACTCCTCCGTCTGCCAGCCGCTCGACGCGGAGTTCGAGTGGCTGGTCCTCTTCGACGACCGGTGCCCCGAGGGCTTCCGGGCCGACGTCGAGACCCTGGCCGAGGGTGTGTTCACCCCGGTGTGGACGCACGAGGCCTTCCGGCGGGACACCTTCGCTCCACTCGTCGAGGCGATCGCCCACCAGCCCTTCCTCATCACGACACGGATCGACAGCGACGATGCCATCGCGACGGACTTCATGGCGGCGGTGCAGCGGCAGTTCGACCATCAAGAGCTGCTCTTCGTCAACTTCTCCCGCGGTGTCCAGATCGACCGCAGCGGTGCTGTCTACTCGCGCGACCAGATCTCAGGTCCGTTTCTTTCGCTGATCGAGAAGCGGGTCCAGGGCAGGCCGCCGATGACGGTGTTCAGGCCCAAGCACGCGCGAGCGCGTGCGGCAGGCCCGGTGCTGGAGGTCCGGACAGAAGCCATGTGGGCTCAGGTGGTTCATGGCTCCAACGCGGCGAACATGATTGTCGGGGCCCGCATTTCGCCCCGCGTCGTCAACGAGAGGTTCGCCACGGGTCTGCAGTACCGCCGTACGGTGCCGCTTTCGACCATGGCATGCGAGAAGCTCAGGCAACGGGTGCGTCTGGCGGGTCTGTGGAGGCGCCACCCGGGTGAGCTGACGATGTGGCTCGAGGCCAGGGCCTGGAGAGTGCGCGGGACGCACCAGCGGCGTCAGGGCGAGCCGCGCACACTCACCGATGTGGTCCGGCGCCAGGCCCAGCGTCTCGGCTACCGCACGAACGGCGGCTGACCGACGACCTCCCCATCGAGCCGCCCGCGGACAGCTGCTGTGGTCAAGGCCTCATCCTCGGGACTCCAGCTGCAGGAGGAACTGCTTCGCCGCGATCCCGCCGGCATACCCGGTGAGCCTGCCGGTCGAACCCACGACGCGGTGGCAGGGCAGGACGACGCACAACGGGTTCGACCCCAGCGCGGTGCCGACGGCTCGTGAGGCGGCAGGCCGGTCGATCGACCGCGCCACCGCGCCGTACGTCGCGCGCTCTCCGTAACGGACGCCCAGCAGAGCCGTCAGGACGGAGCGCTGGAACGGCGTCGCCATGACGAGGTCCGTGGTCAGGTTGAAGCCGTGCCGCTGCCCGGTGAAGTACTCCTCGAGCTGTCGCCGCGCGTCGTCCAGGGCACGGGGCCGGCGCAGCACCCGCGGCGACAGCGTCCTCGCGAGCCGGTCGACCGCGGCTGCCTCGGCCGCGTCGTCGGGCACGAACGTCGAGGCGACCAGTGCGCCGGCGTCATTGCGCGCTAACAGCATTCGTCCGATGGGAGTGTCCGACACGGCATACGAGACGTCTGCGCGGTCGAAGACCGGAAGCCGTCCCACCTCGCTCGGGCCGCGCAGTCGTTGTTCCAGTGTGCACCGGTCTGCGCTCATTGCAGTGCCTCTCTCAGCGTCTTGAGGCCATCACTGACCAGCCGCCTGCTCATGGTGGGCGTCGTGTCGAGCACCTCGGCGATCGCCCCGTGGTCGAGGTCCCCGACGTACTTCAGGACCACGGCCTCCCGCTGTCGTCCAGGCAGCTTGGCCACGAAGCCCCACAGCTCCTCGTCCGCGAGCCGGGCCTCTGGACCGGCGACGGCGCGGTCGCCGGTTCGCGCGATCTTCTCGTCCTCGGTCGGCACGGCCCGCCGCCCGCGCCTCCGGTGGGCATCCATCGCGCACCGGTGGGTGATGGTGAGGAGCCAGCTGCGCAGGTTTGTGGCCGAACGCAGCGACGGGTATGCCGTGTACGCCTGGGTCCACGCCTGCTGGGCCACGTCGTCGCCGTCGTCCGGCCCGGTCAGGGCGTGGGCAAGTCGGGCGACGTCGCGCCAGTGGGCGTCGACGAGGGTCTGGAACGGGGGGAGGTGCACACCCGTGCAACGTCGCGGAACCGATCCGTGTGAGGAAGCGGCGCAGCGCGGCGGGGACACGCTGCCACGATAGGACCGCCAGACAGGTCCGGTCCGGCGTCAGACCGCAGGGGGCGACGCTGCACGTCCTCGACGTTGCGGACGACAACCGATAATCTCGGCAGCGCGCCGGATCCGCAAACCGGGGGCGCACAAGCGCAGCGCAGGGACGAGGCGGTGAACGCGGCGTGGCAGGACGTTCGAGGTCCGTACCCGCTCCGGCCGTCGACGCCGTTCACCCCGACGCGGGCGACTCGCTGAACGGGGACCCGTCGGACCGGTCCCGCACCGTCCGGGTCCCGTGGACCACGCCGGCCGTGCCGGAGATCCGCCGGGCGCTTGTCGCGGACCTGGAGGGCCGGGAGGTCACCCAGGACATCGTCGGCGAGGCGGAGATCGTCGTCTCCGAGCTCGTCGCCAACGCCATCCTCCACGCCAGACCGCTGGCCGACGGGATGATCTGGGTGCACTGGAAGGTCAAGGCGGGAGTTGTCGAGATCGAGGTGTCCGACGGTGGTGGTCCGTCGACCCCCAAGCCGGCGCCGAGATCGGTCTGGGCCCCGACGGGTCGCGGTCTGCGGATCGTGCGCAGCCTGGCCCACGAGTGGGGTGTCACCGAGGAGCGCACCGGGCGCACCGTCTGGGCCTCGCTCGGTGGCCCGTCCCGCCGCCGCACACACTGACGGCCGCCCGCGCCGCCGCACGCACTAACACCGGCGTCCGGAAGAGCTTGATGCCCATGTGGTTCTGCCCATGTTGCGTCCTGCAAGCTGGATCAGGCCAACAGGTGTGAGTCCCGCCTGAACATCTACCTGCACGCTTTCGACCGGGCCTGGGCTGAGCACGGCACCGGGGAGTTGGTCCGTTACGCGGATGACTTCGTGGTGCTTTGCAGGTCTTCGGTCCAGGCTGGGCAAGCCCAGCAGCAGGCACGTGCGATGCTGGCCGACCTTGGTCTGGAACTGCACCCGGACAAGACCGGTGTGGTCGATCTTCGGGAAGGCAAGGAGGGCTTTGACTTCTTGGGTTGCCATCTTCGGGCGCGCATGTCGGGCAAGTTGTGGGAGCAGAAGCGGATCGTTCGCTACTACTTGCACCGCTGGCCCTCGCAGCGCTCCATGAAGAGGGCCCGCGAGAGGATCAAGGCGCTGACCGGTCGAAGTCGGGTGGGGATGCAGTTGCAGGACGTGATCGGCGCCCTCAACCTGTACCTGCGAGGATGGGGTAACTACTTCCGCACCGGCAACGCGTCTGACAAGTTCGTCGAACTCGACCGGCACGTGGCGTGGCGGCTCAAACGCCTGCTCAAGAAGCAGCGGGGCCGCAACCTACGAGCCGGTCGGGCGAGCAAGTGGACGCCGGCCTGGTTCCACGACCAGGGCCTGCACCAGCTCATGGGCACTATCCGATATCCGAAGACCGCGTAACCCCGACCAGAAGACCGTCGGTAAGCCGTGTGCGGGAAAACCGCACGCACGGATTGAAAGGGGAAAGGGGAAACAGGGCCGCCTCGGTGGCTCCTGCGCCCCGGACTACCAATGGGAAAGGCAAGCAGGCGTCGTGCAGGACGAAACACCGACGAGTCGCCCCGGGTCGTCCCGGCGCCGTTCGTCGCCCGGCCCTTCGAGGGGCTTCCCTCCGAGACGGAGTGGGTCGCCCTGCGCGAGATCCTCCCTGCCGCCACCGCGTCGGTGTCCTTCGCTGCCGGTCGTGCGCCCCAGGGCGCGTCCGGGACCGCGACGATCGCGACGGTCCTGCCCCTGGCCTGGCCCGCGCTGCACCGCAACGGTGGTGCGGTGTTCGTCGCCACCCAGTCCGGAGCGACGAGCGGTGACGCCAGCCGTGACCTCGCGGCGGCCCTGCTGCTCGCGACCGCAGCCGACGAGGGCACGCCGGTGGTCAGCGTGCCGACTCCGACGGCCGAAACGCCCCGCCTCCAGAACCTGCTCGACGTGGACCAGCCGTTTGACGTCACGATCCACGAGGGCTTCGACTTCTGGATCGGCGACGCGGACCTGGACGCGGAGGGCCGGGAATCCCTCGAGCGCGCCAACGAGTCGGTGATCCCGACGGAACGCGTCCCCGGCGCGACGTCCGTCTACTGGTGCGTCATCAACGGCCGCAGCTACGTGCGGTGGGTCCTGCCGCACGACGAGGACCGCGCCACCGACGCACTCGCCCGGGTGCAGGCGGCCGGAGCGAGCCGGCTGACGGACGACGCGCGCCTGCTCGGGGCGTTCCGGGCGAGCGGGTTGGTCGTCCCGGTCTGGGAGGTCCCCTCCGGCTTCCGAGCCGGCGACTTCGGCGAGGCGGTGGCTGCGATGGCTCCGCGCATCGACGAGGCGGCGCTCTCCACCGAGCCACTGAGCGCCGAGGAGCGCCGCGCCAGGGCGGGCCTGCTCAACCGCCAGGTCACGCTTCGCTGAGCTGGGTGCGAGCGAGATGGCAGGGGGCCAAGTGACTCCGCCGACACGCCTTCCCGTCGTCGTCGTGATCCCGGCGAGGGACGAGGCTCAACGGATCGCAGCGACGATTGCGGCGGCGCACCGCCTCGACGGGGTTGAGCTCGTCGTCGTCGTCGACGACGGCAGCACGGACGCCACCGCCACCATCGCGCGAACCTCCGGTGCCAAGGTGGTGTGCCACCCAGCGAACCGGGGCAAGGCAGCCGCACTCGCAACGGGAACCGGGGTCGCCGCGGAGCAGCTCGCGGCGGAGCACCTCCTGCTCTTCGTCGACGCCGACCTCGGAGACTCGGCGGCCGCTCTGGCTGCCCTCGTGCCGGCCGTCTCCTCGGGGGAGGCGGACATGAGCATTGCGATCCTGCCGCCCCAGCGTGCTCCGGGAGGTGGCCGAGGACTCGTCGTGCGGCTCGCCCGTCGCGGCGTGGAGGACCTCACCGGGTGGGTACCCGCCCAGCCGCTGTCGGGAATGCGGTGTCTCAACCAGACGGCATACGTTGCCGCGCAGCCGTTCGCGCGCGGGTGGGGCGTCGAGGTGGGGCTCACCGTCGACGTGCTCCGGGCCGGTCTACGGGTGGTGGAGGTGCCGTGCGAGCTGCACCATCGCGTCACGGGATCGGACTGGCGCGCCCAGCTGCACCGCGCCAGGCAGTACCGCGACGTGGGTCTGGCACTGGCTCAGCGTCGTCTCGCCCGGGCCACGCGCCGCTGACCATCGGCCTTGCTGGTTGTCAGGCGAGGCGACCCATCCAAGCGGCTCTCCGTGCCCGTCCGCTTGTAGGGTGGTCGACCGCGTGAACATCGGAGCCTCATGTCGACCACGGACGGCAAGCCCAAGGGCCGTTACCACCACGGAGACCTCCACCGCGCGCTCGTGGAGGCCGGCACCCGACTGGCCCGCGAGGGCGGCCCCGACGCGGTGGTGCTGCGCGAGGCGACCCGGCAGGTGGGCGTCTCCGCGAACGCGGCCTACCGGCACTTCGCCGACCGGGACGCGCTGCTCGAGGCCGTCGTCACGGCCGGTCTGGCCGAGATGGCGCGGACGATGGAGGCCGAGCTGGCAGCGGTCCGGGGCGGCGACCCGCGGACGCGGGCCCGGGCCCGGTTGAGGGCGGTCGGGACGGGATACCTGCGGTTCGCGACGGCCGAGCCGGGCCTGTTCCGGACGACCTTCCTCGTGCCCTCGGACCTGAGCCGCGCGACGAGCCCCGATGGCCGGGGCGCCACGGGGCGGACACCCTTTGAGCTGCTCTCGGACGCCCTCGACGAGCTCGTCGACGCGGGCGTAATCTCGGCCGGACAGCGCCCCGGAGCCGAACTGCTGGCCTGGTCGGCGGTCCACGGCCTGGCCGTCCTCGCCGTCAACGGTCCCCTCCGCGCGCTCTCTCCGGAGGTCCTCGAGACGACTTCCCACCGGCTGCTCAGCATGGTCGACGCGGGTCTCGGCTCCAGCGAGGAACCTGAGCCGACCTGAGCCTCAGGAGTGCCCACCCTCCACCTGGTCCAGAGACCGGTCCTGACCAGCACCCAGCTCCCAGAGGCGGATCCCGGCCGAGATGAGGAGCGGCACCGCGAGGGAGAAGGCGTTCGGGGGGATGGCGACACCTGTGTCGTTGACGAGCAGGCCGATGACGAGGCTGACCGTCAGTGCGGCGAGCCCGGCACGCATGGTCGCCACCTCGTCGAACAGCGGCTGCAAGGGCGCGGCGAGCCTCGACCGAGGTCGGGCCAGGACGTAGACGATGAGGGCGAGGGCCACGGGCACGAGGTAGGCGAGGACCGTCGTGCCGATCAGCGTCTCGAGGTTCTGGTTCAGCTTCCGGGTGAGAACGGCCCCTGCGCCGCCGTCCAGCAACGACTGGACGAACCGGCCGAGGTGCGAGCGGGATGCCGTGGGCCGGAGCCAGTCCGCCAGCGCGAGCAGCACCACGATCGTGACGGTGCCGCCGACAATGAGGAGCGCCCGGGGCCAGGTGACCCTTACCTGGACGATCGACAGGATGAGGATGGCCAGGCCGGGGACCAGGGCTGGTGGCCCCCCGACGTCGCTGCCCCACATGGGAGCGGCGTCCACGACGACGGCGACCAGACCGATCAGCCCGACCGCGAGCGCGGCGACCGGGGGATGGCCGGCGCGCACCAGGCGGCTCGACGCGGCGATCGCGACGAGGAAAGCCGCTGTCATGAACAGCGCGAAGGCGACGTTGCCCATCCCGAAGAATCGGCCACCGACGATCGGGTTGAGACCGAGCAGCGACGAAAGCTGCAGGCGCGAGCCGTTCATGACGTCGACGGCCAGGACGACGAAGGTCATGCCCGCGACCGCGACGGTCGGACCCATGGGTGAGGCTCGCCAGGCTCCACCAAGGGCGATGGCCCCGATGACCGACGCCCAGACCGCCACGACCGCGACCAGCGCGAGCGCCGGCCAGGCGGAGCGCCACCACGGGAGGAGGTTGGCGAGGAACGTCGACGCCGGGACCGCGGCGCTCACGACGAGCCCCTTGCGCACCCAGGTCCGGGCCGACTCGCGCAGCCGGGGGCTGCCGAGGCCGCGCCACCACATGAGGGCCAGGACGGCAAGGGAGGCGATGATGAGCAGCCCCCAGCTGACGAAGAACGGGTACACGATCGGGCGCACCGCGCGGGAAGAGAGGTCGTCGTCGACGAGGTCGCCGTGTCGACGTGCGGCCAGCCCCTCGGAGTTGTCCGGGGCCGGTGACCGCTGCAGCGCCGAGCCGGTGACGGTGTCGGGAAGGGCCACCCCGGTGAGGCTGAGGATCGTCGCCGTGACGTCCTGCAGCTGGACGAGGCCCGTCTGGTGCGTCGACGGCGAGTAGAGGGTCCCGGGCCCGAAGCGAGGCCCGGCAGCCAGGACGAGGCGCAGGGCCGGCTGGTCTCCGCCGTCCGCCAGGCTGACGACGACGACGTCGGCGCCGGTAGGGGCCGCCTCGATGACCTGGGCGATGCGGCCGTCGACCGCGGCGGCCTGCTCGGCGTGCGACGACGCCTGGCCCAGCGGGTCGGTGCGGTCGAGAGGCCCAGTGTCCCGCACGGAGCCGACGTCGACGAACGAGGTCCGACAGCCGGCGAGCCCGGCCGCCAGGGCCCCCACGTCAAATGCCCGGTAGCGCGCAACCGTCCCGTCCGGCGGCAGTGCCGCCCCGACCGCTGCACCGGGCCCCAGCGCCGAGATGCACTGCCCCCGGCTCGCCAGAGCCTGAGCCAAGGCGCCCGGCCGGGAGCCCAGCGGGCGGTTCGCGGCCGCTGTCGCCAGCGCGTCCCACCCGGCGACGTGTCCGCCCACGACGTCAGGAAGCGGCCGGCACGGCGGCGAGCGCGTTCCGTCATCAGGCTGTCCGGCGCGGTCCCCGGCCGAGAGGGTGAGCCACCCGTCGAGAGGACAGGTGGTGCGGTGAACCGAGGTGACGTTCAGGGCTGCGGACGACCCGTCACGCAGGAGGCCCCAGAGGGTCGGGGTATGCGTCGGGTCGAGGTCCGTGGGTCCGATCCCACCGGTGCCGATGACGATCAGCACGTCGGTGCTCGCGCTGCGTGTCGGCAGGGGCTCGGGAGGAGCGTCGTCACCGTGCAGGGCGCTGCCGACGAAGGCTGCCAACACCACCAGGCACGCGGCGGCGGTCGCCTGCAGCACCGGTCGGAGGTTCACGCGCAAAGCGTAGGCGGTGGCCGTAATACCCTGCCCGGGTGGACCTGACCTCGGTGCAGCTCGGCACGGTCGCTGTCGCCAGCGCCGTTCTCGCCGTCGTCGCAGTGCTGCTCGCCGTTGGCGCGCACCTACGGCTCTCGCGCATCCGGCGGGCCTACCGAGTCCTCTGGGACGACGGCGAGACCGACATCGCCACGCTCTCGGCCGACCAGCAGCGCCAGATCTCGGTGGTCCGCTCCCAGCTTGCTGCCCTGCGTGCCGACCTCGCGGTGGTGCGCGGCGACGTGGCGCAGTCGCTTCGCAACGTGGCCGTGGTGCGTTACGACGCCTTCGGTGACATGGGCGGGCGGCTGAGCTTCTCGTGCGCCGTCGTCGACGACGCCGGTGACGGTCTGGTCATCTCCTCGATCCACGCACGCGGTGAGTCCCGCACCTACGCCAAGGGCATCGTCGGTGGCTCCAGCCAGATCACGCTCACCCCCGAGGAGCAACATGCACTCTCGGCCGCCCGCGCCGACGCGCGGACCGCCAGACCAATCGAGGAGCACCGATGACCGCGACCCGCTACGGCTATCTCGGCCCCCGGGGGACGTTCTGTGAGATGGCGCTCCAGGCGTGGCCGGCCTCCACCGATGCGGTCCATGTGCCCTACGGTTCGGTCGGCACGGCCCTCACGGCGCTTCGGGCCGGAGACCTCGACGCGGCAGTGGTCCCGATCGAGAACTCCGTCGAGGGTGGCGTGAGCGCCACGCTGGATGCCCTCTCCGCCGGGCAGGAGCTCGTCATCATCGGTGAGGTCCTCGTGCCGGTCACCTTCGTGCTGGCCGCACGACCCGGTATGCCGCTCGAGCAGGTCCGCGCCGTCGGCACCCACTCGCACGCCTGGGCTCAGGTGCGCGGCTGGATGGAGGCGAACCTGCCCGCCGCGACGTATGTCCCCACCCTCTCCACGGCCGCCGCGGCGGCTGACCTGGACCTGCACGTGACGGAGCCGCAGCCCTACCAGGCCGCGGTCAGCGCTCCGGTCGCCGCGGTCAACCACGGGTTGCGGGTCCTCGCCGCCGACATCGGTGACAACGCCAGCGCTGTGACCCGCTTCGTCTGCGTCTCCCGGCCCGGCCACACCCCCGGGCCCACCGGATCCGACAAGACGAGCGTCGTTCTCTACCAACGAGATGACCACCCCGGCGGTCTTCTCGAGCTGCTCGAGCAGTTCGCAGCGCGCGGCGTCAACCTCACCCGCCTCGAGTCGCGGCCGACCGGGGACGCCATGGGCTCATACTGCTTCTCCATCGACTTCGAGGGACACCTTGCGGATGAGCGGGTCGCCGACACCATGATGGGCCTGAAGCGGGTGTGTGCCCAGGTGCGCTACCTCGGTTCCTACCAGCGCGCCGACCGTCGCGCGACCGCGGACCCGCGGCTCGGCACCTCGGACGCGGACTTCCGCGATGCCCGGACGTGGCTCGACGAGCTGCGCGGCTGAGCACCGGGCCACGGCCGGATCGGAGCGAACCCGCCCGGACGGGATGGCATGCGTCACACCGACCACGCCGGACTTGTTAGGTGAGGCTTACCTCTGCTTACATGGGACACGTCAGTCGCCCACCCTCACCGGGAGCCGCCACCGTGTTCGCCAGCAACGCCCTTATCGGACTGCGAGAAGGCCTGGAGGCTGCCCTCGTCGTGGTCATCCTTGTTGCGTTTCTCGTCAAGACGCAACGGCGCTGGGCCCTGCGCTACGTCTGGTCCGGAGTGGCCATCGCCGTCCTGCTGTCTGTCGGAATCGGGGCCGTGCTGACGTTCGGCACCCGTCAGCTGTCCTTCGAGCAGCATGAGCTCATCGGGGGCTCCGCGTCGATCCTGGCCGTGGCCTTCGTCACCGGCATGGTGTTCTGGATGCGCACTGCCGCCCGGACGATCTCCGGTCAGCTCAGGGGCAAGCTCGACCGGGCTCTTGACATCGGCCCGCTCGCCGTTGCCCTCGTCGGCTTCCTCGGCGTCGGACGAGAGGGCCTGGAGACAGCGATCTTCTTCTACGCCACCACCCAGGCGGCCGGCCAGGGCACGAGCCAGCCGCTGGTCGGGTTCGTCGTGGGCCTCCTGGCCGCAGTGGTCCTCGGGGTCCTCATCTACAAGGGCGCCGTGCGGATCGACCTCGGCGCGTTCTTCCGCTGGACGGGGATCCTGCTGGTGATCGTCGCCGCCGGCATCCTCGGCTACGGCCTGCACGACCTGCAGGAGGGCGCCTTCCTCCCCGGTCTCAACACGCTGGCCTTCGACGTCAGCCAGGTCATCGACCCCGGCAGCTGGTACGCCGCACTGCTCAAGGGCATCTTCAACTTCACCCCCTCGACGACGGTCCTTCAGGCGGTCGCCTGGGTTCTCTACGTCGGCGTCGTCCTCACCCTTTTCCTCCGGCCCCAGCGCACTCCGGTGTCGCCACCTGCCCCGGACGCCAAGAAGAGCGTCGCCGCCTGAGGTGAGCACCCGGCATACATCCGCTTATGCCGGCCACACGAGACCGCGTCACAGCATCCCGCCAGAGATCCGGGCCTTCGGCCCTCCCCACCAACACAGGAGTACGTCGTCATGCGTCTTGACCGGGTCGCGCGTCCTGCGCTCATGGCCACCGTCGTCCTCGGCCTTGCCGCGTGCGGCCAGACCGGAGCCCAGCCCAGCACGACAGCCTCCGGAAGCCCGCCGGCCGGCGGCCCGATCCAGGTGTCGGCGACGGATGACGCCTGCACCCTCAGCGCGTCGACGGCGCCCGCCGGCACGATCACCTTCCAGGTGAAGAACACCGGCAGCAAGGTCAACGAGTTCTACGTCTACGCGGCCGGTGACCGCGTCATCGGTGAGGTGGAGAACGTCTCACCCGGGGTGTCCCGCGAGCTCAAGGTGGAGGTCACCGAGCCGGGCACCCTCACAACGGCGTGCAAGCCGGGCATGGCCGGCGACGGGATCCGCGCCGACTTCACGGTCACCGGCCGGGCGGCAGCCGGCTACTGAGCCGTGGAAGGTCGCGAAGCTGGTCACCGACGGTGATGACCACTTTGAGCCGGCGCCGGGATTGCCCTAGAATGGTGCAAGCTGGTGCGGTTCAGACGCGGTTCGCCCATCAGTTGAGGAAACCCGGTCGTAGGCACGGATGGCGGACATCCCCCACTCGTCCGCCAGTCCCCCGATCGGTCAGCAAAGGCGGCCCACCCCCCACGGGCCGCCTTTGCGCTGCGGGCATGCCTTCGGGCACCACGTTCAGGACCCTTGCGCCACCCGGACGACCAGGGCGAGATGGTCGACCGTGGCCGCGATGGCGCGGGCCGGTCCGATGGGGTCGCCGTCGACCTGGACCTCCTCGGCGTGGTCGGTGCGCACCTGCACCTCCTGGCCTGTGTGGTGGTCGATCACCGCGTGGCCCTTGCGCTGTCGGGAGAGAATGCGGCCGGCCACGGCGGTCCACCCGACGACGCCCTTGGGGGAGATGAGGATGGTGTCCAGGGCACCGTCGTCGACCCGCGCGGCCGGCATCAGGACGAGCCCGCCGAGGAGTCGGCCGCAGTTGCCGATGACCACGGTCCTCGTACGCCGGCTGAGCTCCAGGTCGTTGTCGAACTTGATGCGCACCCGAAACCCCGGCCCGGTGAGGTTCCGGATTCCCGACACGACGTAGGCGGCGGGGCCGACCCTCGCCTTGAGGTACTCGTGAGCACCGGCCATGATCGCGGCGTCGAACCCGAGTCCGGCCATGACGAGGAAGATGTGCTCTTCCGGGTGCTCGTGCTGTCCGGACCGGTCGACGGAGAGCCGACCCACGTCGACGCGCTTGTTCTGGCCGGTGAGGGCGACGGTCAGAGCCCGCTCGATGGAGTCGACCGGGAGATCGAGGTTGCGGGCCAGCAGGTTCGCCGTGCCGCCGGGAAGAAGACCGAGCGGGGTCTGCGTTCCGACCAGGGCAGCTGCCACATGTCGCACCGTGCCGTCGCCACCGAGCGTGCAGACGAGCACGGCGCCGTCGGCGACAGCCTGCCGGGCTTGACCGGTGCCGGGGTCCGAGACGGTCGTCTCGAGCCAGATCGGCTCCCCCCATCCCGAGGCCCCGCAGAGGTCGGTGATGCGTTGACGCAGGGCAGCGGTGTCAGGGAACTTCGTGGGGTTGACGATGAAGCCGGCCCGCTTGAGAGGCGCGGCCTCCTCCTTCGCTCCGGGCGGTCGGAACTCGTCGCGGTGCGGGCGACGACCGTGACGGGTGCCGTGCCCGGGGATCGTCGGTACGCGGCGCCGGAGCAGGACCACGGTGCCGACGATGACGAGCAGCAGGACGACGCCTGCCAGCCACCACACCTGGTCACCGGACACAGGGTGACGCTATCGGAGTGCTGATCCTTCTCTTCCACCTCAGACGCTCTGACGACCGACGCCGGCAGGTGAGGGAGCTGGCGGACGCAGACGGACGAAGCGGCTACCTCAGCTGCGCGGCTTCGGCGGCCAGCGCCTCGATGCGGGCCCAGTCACCTGCGGCGAGCGCGTCCTTCGGCGTGAGCCACGATCCGCCGACGCACCGGACGTTGGGAAGCGCGAGGTAGCCGGCCACGTTCGCCGCAGTGATCCCGCCCGTCGGACAGAACCGCAGCCGGGGGCACGGGCCGAAAACGGCCGAGAGGTAGGAGCGGCCACCGCTGGCCTCCGCCGGGAAGAACTTCATCACCTCGAGGCCACGCTCCGCGAGCGTAAGCATCTCGGTCAGCGTCCCCGCGCCCGCAAGCAGCGGCACCCCGGTCTCGAGGACCGCGTCGAGCAGCCGGGACGGTGATCCGGGGGTGACGAGGAACTGAGCACCTGCCGCGGTGGCTGCGGCCGCCTGCTCGGCCGTGAGCACCGTCCCCGCGCCGACAACCATGCCCTCGACCTCGGCCGCCACGGCCCGGATCGAGTCGACTCCCGCTGCGCTTCGCAAGGTGATCTCGATGACGGGAACGCCCCCGTGCAACAGTGCCCGAGCCAGCGGCACCGCGCTCGCGACGTCGTCGACGACGACGACCGGGATGACCGGTGAGAGCTCGAGAACGGCTGCGGCAGAATGGATCCGACGCTCGAGCGGGGTCTGCACGGAGCTATCGTACGGTCTACTGGGTCACCGCCGATAGTGTGGGTGGGTGATCGACATCAAGCTCCTGCGCGAGACGCCGGACACCGTCCGCGACTCGCAGAGGGCCCGTGGGGAGGACCCGGCGACCGTCGACGCGATCATCCTCGCCGACGAGGCGCGGCGGTCGTCCCTGGCGGAGTTCGAGAAGCTGCGCGCCGAGCAGAAGTCCTCGAGCAAGGAGATCGGTCACCTCATGGGCCGGGCCCAGAGGGCGAAGAAGGCCGGCGATGGCGACGCGGCCGAGCTGGAGGCAGCGGCGGACGATGCGCGCCGCAGGGCAGGCGGCCTCAGCAACCGCGTCAAGGAGCTGGAGTCGGCCGCCGACACCCGGGGCGCCGAGCTCGACGCCCTCCTGCGCCGGGTGGGGAACGTCATCATCGACGGGGTTCCCGTCGGCGGCGAGGACGACTACGTCGTGCGCGAAACTGTTGGGACACCGCGCGACTTCGCCGCCGAGGACTTCGAGCCGCGTGACCATCTCGACCTCGGTGAGCGCCTCGCCGCCATCGACATGGAGCGTGGCGCCAAGGTCGGGGGCGCCCGATTCTACTTTCTCACCGGCGTCGGTGCGCTCCTCGAGCTCGCGCTGCTCAACATGGCGGTGGCTCAGGCGGTCGAGGCCGGCTTCATCCCGATGATCACGCCGACCCTGGTCCGGTCCGGTGTCATGGCCGGCGCCGGCTATCTCGACGCCCACGCCGACGAGGTCTACCGTCTCGAGGCCGACGACCTCTACCTCACGGGCACGTCGGAGGTCGCCCTCGCCGGCTACCACGCCGACGAGATCATCGATCTCAGCGCGGGCCCCAAACGGTATGCCGGGTGGTCGGCCTGCTACCGCCGCGAGGCCGGCTCGCACGGCAAGGACACTCGGGGCATCATCCGGGTCCACCAGTTCCACAAGGTCGAGATGTTCTCCTACTGTCGCCCGGAGGACTCCGCGGCAGAGCACGAGCGGATGCTCCGGTGGGAGAAGGACATGCTCGCCAAGGTCGAGCTGCCCTACCGGATCATCGACACGGCCGCCGGCGACCTGGGCGGCACGGCAGCCCGCAAGTTCGACTGCGAGGCGTGGATCCCCACCCAGGGCCGCTACCGCGAGCTCACCTCGACGTCCAACTGCACGACGTACCAGGCCCGGCGCCTCAACGTGCGCGAGCGAGACCCGCACGCGTCGGGCACCCGAACCGTGGCGACTCTCAACGGCACCCTTGCCACGACCCGATGGGTCGTCGCCATCCTCGAGAACCACCAGCAGTCCGACGGCTCGGTCGTCATCCCCCAGGCACTTCGTCCCTTCCTCGGCCTGGACGTCCTCGTTCCGGTCACCGGGTCCTGACCCGGGCACTGCGTCCGGCAGCTGCGTGGCTGTAGCGGCCGACTTGGCGGACGCAACGGTCACCGACGCCTCCTCCTCCTGGGGGAGGCGAAGGGGACCGCGGCTGCCTACGCTGTGGGCGTGACGCCAACGGGGCTGAGGGCCCGAGCAGCGAAGTTCTTCGGGCTCGGCGACGACGAGATCCGTGTGCCCGGACCGGCCAGCGCACGGGTGGATGTCCTTCTGGCCGTCGTCCTGTTCCTCCTCTCGGCTCTCGGCCTCGAGTTGGCGAGGAGCGCCGGAGGCACGATCTCGGCACACCCGGTCTGGGCCGAGTACCTCGCGCTGGTGGCGATGGCTGCGCCGATCGCGGCGCGTCGACGCTGGCCGCTCAGCGTTGCCGTCGCGACCTCGCTCGCGTTCTTCGTGGTGGGCGTGACCATGCCGGACATCGCCATCCAGTTCTCCGTCCAGGTGCTCTACTTCTTTGCCCTGTTCAGTGCCATGGCCTGGGCTCGGAGCCGACGTCAGGCGGTCGTGGTCATGGGCGGCGTCCTGCTGCTGATGTTCGGCTGGCTGGCCTGGCAGTTCTCCATCGGCAACGGCATCGACCAGATCAACGCGGCGCGCGGCGCGGGCCCACGGCCGGAGGGGGTCTTCTCGCCGATCGCGGCCGCCCTGACCTACACGTTCCTCATCAACATCATCTACTTCGGTGGGGCGACCCTCGGCGGCCAGGCGGCCTGGCGAGCCGGTCGGCAGCGCGCGCACCTCGCGGAACAGACCGAAAGGCTGCGCGCCCAGGCCGGCGACCTGCGGGAGCACGCGGTCGTCAAGGAGCGGCTCCGCATCGCCCGTGAGCTGCACGACGCGGTCGCCCACCACGTCTCCGTCATGGGCATCCAGGCAGGCGCCGCCCGCAAGGTCCTGGCCCGCGACCCGGCCGCCGCCTCGACCGCCCTGGCTTGCGTCGAGGGGTCCTCCCGCGAGGCCGTGACGGAGATGCGTGCCCTCCTCGGGACCCTGCGGCAAGGTGCGCCGGATGGCGCCGGGGGCTCGTCGAGCCGGGCACCTCGGCCTGGCGTCGAGGCCATCGGCCAGCTCGTCGAACAGCTCGAGGGGCCCGATCTCACCGTGAGGTACTCCGTCGTCAAGGACGGTCCCGGGGCGCTGGACCGGGTCAGCCCCGCCGCCGGGCTGACCCTCTACCGGACCGTCCAGGAGGCGTTGAACAACGTCCGGAGACACTCGACGGCGTCCCGCGCGGACGTCGTCCTGCGAGTCCAGACCGGTGCCGGCCAGGCTGGCTTCGCCGAGGTCGAGGTCCTCGACGACGGCCGACCCCGGTCGGGCACGTCCGGCTCCGGTCTGGGACTGCTCGGGATGCGCGAGCGGGTGACCTCCCTCGACGGCACGCTCGAGATCGGACCCCGGGTGACCGGTGGGTTCCGTGTCCGCGTCCGCCTCCCACTCACCACGAGCCCCCGTGGCTGACCGTCGGCCGGATCGAGACGTCCGGCACCCGGACCACGAACCGGAGACGGGCGATGGCGTCCTCACCCCGGATGCACTGCCGACGCCGCTACGGGTGGTCGTCGTCGACGACCAGCAGCTCGTCCGCTCGGGGTTCTCGATGATCCTGTCCGTCGAGCCGGACATCGAGGTCGTCGGCCAGGCCCGTGACGGCCGGGCGGCCGTCGAGCTCGTCGAGCGGCTGCGTCCGGACCTTGTCCTCATGGACGTCCAGATGCCGGTCTGGACGGCATCGACGCCACCCGCGAGATCACCACGCGCGATCTGGCCCAGGTCATCATCCTCACGACGTTCGACCGCGACGACTACCTCATCGACGCGCTTCGCGCCGGCGCGAGCGGCTTCCTGCTCAAGAACTGCGAGCCCGAGCGGCTCGTCGACGCCGTGCGCATCGTCGGCAGCGGCCATGCCCTCCTCGCGCCGGAGGTCACCCGCCGGGTCATCGAGAAGATGACGAGTGGTGGCTCGTCGGTCATGGCACGCCGGCCGGTTCCCGGGACACCACCGGCGGGAGGTGAGTCGCAGCCGGACGGCGCGTCCACGGCATACCGCAAGCATGCACGCGAGCTCGACCGGCTGACCCGGCGCGAGCACGAGGTCCTCATCCTCGTAGGGCGTGGGTTGAGCAATGCCGAGATCGCGGCTGAGCTGTTCGTCGGCGAGGCCACCGTCAAGACCCACGTCTCCAACTGCCTGGCCAAGCTCCAGCTGCGCGACCGCGTCCAGGCCGTGGTCCTCGCCCACGAGGCGGGGCTCATCCTTCCGGGGGAATGACGGCAGCGGGTTCGGCCGCCATCTCCTCCCTCCGGCGGATCCCTCGCGAGACTTGCTCGCCTAGCGTTGGGAGCGACCCGACGACGAAAGGTGAGACCTGTGCTCGAGACCCGAGGACTGACCCGCACGTTCGGTGAACAACGGGCCGTGGACGACGTGAGCTTTCGCGTCGCCGACGGTGCCCTGACCGGGTTCGTCGGCGGCAACGGCGCCGGCAAGACGACGACCATGCGGATGATCATGGGCATCCTCGCGCCGACCGCGGGAGAGGTGACCTGGCACGGGCGGCCCCTGACGAGGGAGGACCGCGCGACGTTCGGCTACATGCCCGAGGAGCGCGGCCTCTATCCCAAGCAACCGGTGCTCCAGCAGCTCGTCTATCTCGGGCGGCTGCGCGGGATGACGACGGCGGGCGCGAAGAAGGTCGCGATGGAGCACCTCGAGCGCTTCGGCCTACGCGACAGGGCAGGCGACAAGCTCGAGTCGCTCTCGCTGGGCAACCAACAGCGGGTCCAGATTGCTGCCGCCGTGCTGAGCGAACCAGCCGTCCTCATCCTCGACGAGCCCTTCTCCGGCCTCGATCCCGATGCCGTCGACGCGATGACCGACCTCATGCGCGACCATGCCGCTCGCGGGGTCCCCGTGCTCTTCTCGTCGCACCAGCTCGACCTCGTGGAGCGGCTCTGTGACCACCTCGTCGTGCTGGCACACGGCCGGGTCGTCGCCGACGGCAGCGTGGCCGATCTTCGCCACCGGGGACGAAGGCTGCACCGGCTCGTCGTGGACCGCGACGCGGGATGGGTCCGTGATGTCGGTGGCGTCTCCGTCGTCGATGTCGACGGACCGGTTGCCGTCCTCGAGCTCATCGAGGCCGGCGCCTCGGACCGCCTTCTCACCGAGGCGCTTCGCCGCGGCTCCGTCCGTGAGCTGAGCCCCATCATCCCCAGCCTGAGCGAGATCTACCGGGAGGTAACCGCATGAGCGGGCGACAGCAGACCCTGACCCCGTCTCGCGACGCGAGTACAGCGGAGGCCACACCGCAACGTCGCTCACCCGCGTGGGTCGTCGTCGCGGGCCGCGAGATCCACGTCAAGCTGACCGACCGCAACTTCTTGGTCTCGACGCTCGTCACGCTCGTGCTCCTCGCCGGCGCGCTCGCGTTCCAGATCGTCGTCGGCAGCCGTAGCAACGACATGTCGATGGCCGTGAGCGGGCCCGGCGCGCGTCAGGTCGTCGAGCAGGTCGAGCAGCAGCCGGCCAGCGGCAAGGACCCGGGCACCATGACGGTCAGGGACTACGCCGACGGTGCCGCGGTGGCCCAAGCCGTGCGCGACGACAAGGCCGACGCGGGCCTGGTCCACGAGAGCGCTGGCTGGCGCCTCGTCGGAAAGACCGGCACAGACAGCAAGCTCGCCGCCTCGATCGGGCAGGCCGTCCAGCGAACGATATTGGCGCAGAATGCAACTGCCGCCGGCACCACCGTCGAGGCGCTGACCAAGGGGGGTGACGTCCGGCTCGACGTCCTTGAGCCGGAGGACAACGCCGACCTCAAGCTCGTGGTGGGCATCATCTTCGCGTTCCTCTTCTACATGGCCTCCCTGCTCTTCGGGATGGCCATCGCCTCCAGCGTCGTGGAGGAGAAACAGTCCCGTGTCGTCGAGATCCTCGTCTCAGCCATCCCGCTCCGGCAGCTGCTGCTGGGAAAGGTCCTCGGCAACACGGCGCTCGCCCTCGGCCAGATGGCCCTCTTCCTCGGCGTCGGCCTCATCGGGATGTCGTTCACGTCCTTTTCCTCCTTGATGCCGTCGATCGCCGCGTCCGCCGGATGGTTCCTCGTCTTCTTCCTCGCGGGTTTCTTTGCACTGGCGTGCCTCTGGGCAGTCGCCGGCTCCCTCGCCACCCGTAACGAGGACCTGCAGTCGACGACGCCCCTGCTGACGACGGTCCTCGTCGGCGCCCTGATGGTCGGCTTCGTCGGAGCGGGTCTGGTCCGGACCATCGGTTCGTACGTCCCCATCGTCTCGGTCGTGGCCATGCCGCAGCGACTGCTCGCCGGCGACGCCACCTGGTGGGAGCCCATCCTCTCGCTCCTCGTCACCCTCGCCTTCGCGGCGTTCGCCGTGGTGGTCGGGGAGAGGCTCTACCGCCGCTCGGTCATGCAGACCCAGCGTCGCCTGACGATCCGGGAGGCCATGCGGGCCGAGGGCTGACGCCCCATAGGGTTGATGGTGGGCCGCTCGGGGGCCCACCACCATCTCTGGACGGAGAGCATCCCCATGGACGTCGTCGTGGCGCCGCGCTACCTCGTCGCGCTCGACCTCGACGGGACGACGGTCAACCACGACGGAGAGCTGTCCCCGGCCGTTGCGGCGGCGGTCACGGAGCTCGTGGCCGCCGGCCACCTTCTCATCATCGCCACCGGGAGATCCATCGTCGCCACCATGCCGCTCGTCGCCGAGCTGGGCCTCGGGCCCGGGTATGCCGTGTGCTCCAACGGCGCGGTGACGGTCGCCCTCGACCCGGGTCGGGACGGTGGCTACGAGATCGTCGAGCTGGTGACGTTCGACCCCAAGCCGGCACTCACCCTGCTGCGCGAGGCCATCCCCGACGCACTCGTCGCCGTGGAGGATCCGGGAGTCGGCTTCAAGGTGAACGCCCCTTTTCCCGACGGAGAGCTCGGGGCCAACCAGACGGTCGTCGACTGGGACGACATCGTCGGGCGCCCCGCCACCCGGGTCACCCTCCGTCGTCCCGACGCGACCCTGGAGGAGTTCGTGCACCAGGTCGAACAGGTCGGCCTGCACGGCGTCTCCTACGCCATCGGCTGGACGGCCTGGCTCGACATCAACCCCGAGGGCGTCACCAAGGCGTCGGCGCTGGAGACACTCCGCCGCCGTATTCAGATCGAGCCGGCGCTGACGGTTGCCATCGGCGACCAGCGCAACGACGTCGAGATGCTCCAGTGGGCGGCGCGCGGGATCGCCATGGGCAACGCCCCCGACGACGTCAAGACCGCGGCGGACGAGGTCGCCGGCGACGTGGACGACGACGGTCTCGTGCCGGTCCTGCACTCCCTGCTCTGAGCCGCTGCGCCGGACCGACCTGACATGCTGACCGGCGTGGACGACCCCGTCATCACCTCAGCGGCCAACCCGAGGCTCAGGTCGCTGATCGCACTGCGACGTCGCCGCGTGCGTGAGGCGGTCGGCTCAACGCTGGTCGAGGGCTACGAGGAGCTGTCCATGGCCCTCGACGCGGGTGTCGTCCCATCCGCCGCCTACGTCTGCCCGCAGCTGTTCAGCCCCGCCGGACGGGCCGGCTCGCAGGACATCGGCGTGCAGGAGGACCTTGTCGCCGAGCTCCACCGTCTCGGCGTCCACGTCATCCGGCTGAGCCGGCCGGCGTTCGAGAAGGTGGCCTACCGTGAGGGCCCCGATGGTCTGATTGCGGTGGTGGACAACGTCGTTCGCCGTCTTGACGACCTCACGGTCGGTGCCGGTGGAGGGCCCAGCTCGCCGGCGCCGGCCCCGCCCGCCCTCATCGTGCTCTGTCAAGGCATCGAGAAGCCGGGCAACCTCGGAGCCATGTTGCGCACGGCGGATGCGGCTGGGGCGGACGCGGTCATCGCTGCCGACCCGGTCACCGACTGGGGCAATCCCAACGTCGTGCGCGCCAGCAAGGGCACCGTCTTCGCGGTGCCGGTCGCGAGCGCGAGGACGCTGGAGACGCTGACCTGGCTGCGCGACAACCACATCGCCCTCGTCGTCTCGACGCCGGACACGGACGTCGTCTACACCGACGTCGACTACACCGGCCCGGTGGCCATCGCGGTCGGCGCCGAGAAGCACGGAGCGGACGACGTGCTCCTTACCGCCGCCGCCGAAAGGGTCCGGATTCCCATGGCCGGACGGGCGAACTCCCTCAACGTGGCGGCCTCGACGGCCATCCTCCTCTACGAGGCCGTGCGTCAGCGGCAGCCTCGTGAGCCCCTTCCGTTCCGGCCGTGAACGGGCGCTCGGGGATGGTCAAGAGCACCCCTGGACCTGTGCCACGATGGGTCGCATGCGAGTTGACCACGTCTCCTACGCCGCGGAACACGATGGACTGCAGGCGACTGCAGATCGCCTGGCCAAGCTGATCGGTGTGGACCCGGTCGACGGAGGAGTGCATCCGCGTTTCGGCACCCGCAACGTGATCCTGCCGCTGGCGCACGAGCGCTACGTCGAGATCGTCGAGTGTCTGGACCACCCCGCATCTGGCAAGGCCCTCTTCGGACAGGCCGTCAGGTCGCGCTCCGAGGCCGGCGGAGGTTGGCTCGGCTGGGTCGTCTCGGTCGACGACATCGCCACCGTCGAGGACCGCCTGGGCCGTGAGGCCGTCTCCGGCAACCGGTACCGCCCGGACGGTGTCGAGCTGCGCTGGCGTCAGATCGGGATCAAGGGCCTGATGTCGGACCCACAGCTGCCGTACTTCGTCCAGTGGGAGGACTCCAGCCTCCATCCCTCGGTCGGCGCCCAGACCGCCGTGACCATCGATGGCCTGCAGATCGCCGGTCACCCGGCGCGGGTCGAGGAGTGGCTCGGCCTGCCCCCGGACCAGACCTCTACGGTCATCGACTTCACCTTCGTCGCCCCGCACGGCACTCCAGGGCTGCTCTCGGTCACCTTCGACACGCCGGAGGGCAAGGTCGTCGTCTGAGACCGGGCATGCCTGCTCACCCGGCCGGTGCTCGGCGAGCCACGATCGTCCCCGAGCGGAACACAGCGCTGCCGGACGTTTCGGTGCTCGGTGCAGCCACGCGTCGCAGATGACCTCCTGGAGCTCAGGCCGGCCCGCCTGCGAGGTGCCGGAGCGCGCCTGTCTGCTCGTCGACGGCGTCCCTGCGGCCCGCGGAAGACCAGGACCGTTGCCCGGTCAGTCGGGAAGGTCAAGGAAGTCCACGAGCTGCGGCGCAGCACCGACGTAGGTCTGGGGCGTCATCGCGGACAGCCGGGCAGCGACGGCGTCGGGCAGCCCGAGCCCCCCGATGAACTCCCTGAGGTCACCCTGGGTGATCCGCCGCCCCCGGGTGAGGTCCTTGAGACGTTCGTAGGGGTGGTCCAGCCCGGTGACACCCTGGGCGGCGAGCGCCCTCATCGCCGACTGGACCGGCTCGCCTAGGACCTCCCAGTTCGCGTCGAGGTCGGCCGCCATGGCCTCCGGCACCGCGTCCAGGCCGGCGAGCCCTCGTCCGGCGTTGTCGAGCGCGAGCAGCGAGTGACCGAAGGCCGTGCCGATGTTGCGTTGCATCGAGGAGTCGGAGAGGTCGCGCTGGAGCCGCGACTGGACGAGGGTCGAGCCGAGCACGTCGAACATCGCCGTCGACACCTCGAGGTTGGCCTCGGCGTTCTCGAAGCGGATCGGGTTGACCTTGTGCGGCATCGTCGAGGAGCCGACGGTTCCTTGGCCACGGACCTGGGCGAAGTAGCCGAGGGAGATGTAGGTCCAGAGGTCGGTGCAGAGGTTGTGCAGGATCCGGTTGAACCGGGCCACGTCGGCGTAGAGCTCGGCCTGCCAGTCGTGGCTCTCGATCTGGGTCGTCAGCGGGTTCCACGTCAGCCCGAGCCCCTCGACGAACGAGCGGCTGATCGCCGGCCAGTCCGCGTCCGGCACGGCGGCGAGGTGGGCGCCATACGTGCCCGTCGCGCCGTTGAGCTTGCCGAGGAACTCGGCCCGACCGATCCGGGTCAGCTGCCGACGCAGCCGGTACGCGAGGACGGCCAGCTCCTTGCCCATCGTCGTCGGTGTCGCTGGCTGGCCGTGGGTGTGGGCGAGGAGCGGCACGTCACGAAGGTCCTTCGCCATTCCCGCGACCTGGTTGGCGAGGTCGGCAGCCCTGGGCAGCCACACCCGGCCCACCGCGGCCTGGACCATCAGGGCGTACGAAAGGTTGTTGATGTCCTCCGATGTGCACCCGAAGTGGATCAGCTCGGTGAGGCCGCGGTCGGCGTCAGACGGGGCGATCTCGGTGAGGCGCCGCCTGAGGAAGTACTCGACGGCCTTGACGTCGTGGACCGTCTCGCGCTCGATCTGGCCGAGCTCGGCGATCTCGTCCGAGCCGAAGGTCGTCGGGACCTCGCGGAGCGCGGCCTTCTCGGCGTCGTCGAGCGCTCGCACCCCGGGCACGACCGCGTGGTCGCTGAGGTGGATGAGCCACTCGACCTCGACGTGCACCCGCGCCCGGTTGAGCGCCGGCTCGGAGAGGTACTCGACGAGCGGGGCCACGGCGGTGCGGTACCGCCCGTCGAGGGCGCCGAGGGCAAACGGGGGGACGGCGTCACTGATCGAGGACATGCCGTCCATGGTCCCAGATGGCCGGGACAGCCGATGAGGTCCTCCACGTCCTCCCGACGAGCACGCCAGGTCGCCGGCGGCAAGTCGCGCCGGGCCCCGCGAGTAGCGTCAGGACCCATGACGCTACCCTGGCTGGACGCCCTCCCCGAGCCGATCATCTCAGCGCCGATGACCGGTGCCTCGGGCGGGAGACTCGCCGCAGCGGTGACCGCGGCAGGTGGCCTCGGGATGATGGGGTTCGCGTTCGCTGCCACCCCCGAGGTCGTTGCGCGCGAGTGCGCGGTTGCCCGGGGCGACGCGTTGCCGGACGGCACGGGGGCAGCCTTCGGGGTCGGTCTGCTGCTCTGGGTGCTCGAGGACCACCCCGAGGTGCTCGACGACGTCATCGAGCAACGGCCCGCCCTGATCAGTCTGAGCTTCGGCGACCCCACCCGGTTCGTCCCACGTGCCCGCAGGGCCGGGGTCACCGTGTGCACCCAGGTCGGCACGGTCGAGGAGGCCCGTCGCGCGCTCGACGCCGGTGTCGACCTGCTCGTGGCCCGTGGCAGCGAGGGCGGCGGCCACGGCCGCGGTGAGGTCGCCACCCTCCCACTCCTGCAGCAGGTGCTCGAGGTCTGCGACGTCCCGGTCGCCGCCGCCGGAGGCATCGGCACGGCACGTGGTGTCGCGGCGGTGCTGGCAGCGGGCGCCGTTGCCGCGTGGGTCGGCACATCGTTCGCCGCGTGCACCGAGAGCGAGGCCGCCGACTCGCTCAAACAGGCGATCATCGACCGGGACTCGGCCGACACCGTCCACACCCGGGCCTTTGACGTCGCACAGCGGTTCGGCTGGCCCGCCGTCTACGGCGGCCGGGCGCTCGCCAACGACTTCACCCAGGAGTGGGCCGAGCGGGTGGGTGAGCTCGAGGTTGAGGTCGCCGCGGGCGAGGGCATCACCTCCCGCATGAACGCTGCGCGGGCGTCCGGCGACATCTCGGTCGCCCCGGTGTATGCCGGTCAGTCGGCCGGGCTGGTCCACCAGCCGCGCGCCGCGGCCGAGGTCATGGCCGACCTCGCCGGCTTCCGGGCGCACCTGGCCGCCGCCGCGCAGCGCTGGGCCTGACGACGTCCTCGAGGTGCTCGAGGACTCGCCGGCAGAACCCCTCGACCTCGTCGAAGCAGCGCACGAAGTCCTCGGTGTCGCCGTACCAAGGGTCGTCCACCTGAAGCGTCCAGGCGGCCAAGGCGCCCGTTGGCACGTCATCGGGTCCTGTCGACGCCTTCGGCAGGCAGGTCCTCGTAGCCGTGGGGGTTCGCACTCTGCCAGCGCCACGTGTCGGCGCACATGTCGTCGACGGTCCGCCTCGCGTGCCAGCCGAGCTCGGTGTTCGCCCGCGTCGGGTCGGCCCAGTAGGCCGGGAGGTCGCCCGCGCGGCGGCCGGCCACCTCGTGGGGGATCGGCCGACCGGTTGCGCGTTCGAACGCCCTGACCACCTGGAGGACGGAGGTGCCGGTGCCCGTGCCGAGGTTCCACGTCCGGACTGGCTTGTCGGACACGGTAATCGCGTTCAGCGCGGCGACATGTCCGGCGGCGAGGTCCTCCACGTGGATGTAGTCGCGCTCGCACGTCCCGTCGGCCGTCGGGTAGTCGTCGCCGAAGACCTGCAGCTTCTCCCGACGCCCGACGGCGACCTGGGCGATGAAGGGCATGAGGTTGTTCGGGGTCCCCTGCGGGTCCTCGCCGATCGTCCCGGAGGGGTGGGCGCCGACGGGGTTGAAGTAGCGCAGCACGGCGATCCGCCAGGCCGGGTCGATGTGGGCGACATCGCGCAGGACGTGCTCGATCATCACCTTGGTGCGGCCGTAGGGGCTTGCGGCGCTGAGCGGCTCGTAGTCCTCCTGGTAGGGCACCGGCGCGTCGTCGCCGTAGACGGTCGCCGACGACGAGAAGACGAGAGTGGTGCAACCGTGCCGACGCATCGCGCGCAGGAGGGAGAAGGTCGACTCGAGGTTGTTCTGGTAGTAGTCGAGTGGCCTCTGGACGCTCTCCCCCACCGCCTTCAGGCCGGCGAAGTGGATGACCGCGTCGATCTGCTGGGTCGCGAAGAGGCGCTCCGTCTTGTCCTTGTCGGTGAGGTCGAAGGCTTCGACCGGGATGTGCGTCCCGGTGAGCGCGTCGAGCCGCCCCATGACGGCCGGCTTCGCGTTGCCGAAGTTGTCGACGACGACGACGTCGTGGCCGGCGGCGACGAGCTGGACAACGGTGTGCGAGCCGATGTATCCGGCGCCGCCACTGACGAGTACGCGCATGCAGACACCGTATGCCGTGCGGCTCGCCTGCCGGAGTACCGCCGGGCAGGGAGGAACAGCACTCACCCGCCGTCGCGCGGCCTCTCGTCGACGATCCTTTTGGCCTTGCCGACGCTGCGCTCGATGCCGCCCGGGTCCCGGACCTCGACCCGGCAGCTCGAGCCGACGCGGTCCTTGATCCGTGCCTCGAGCCGCCGGGCGAGCGCGTCCTTCTCCGGCTGGCCCATCGCCTGGTGGCTCTCGGTGAGGACGGTGAGCTCGACCATCCGTCCGGGCTGGGTGAGAACGCACTGGAAGTAGGGCGCGAGCAGGGGCTCGGCCAGCACGTGCTCCTCGATCTGGGTCGGGAAGACGTTGACGCCGCGGATGATCATCATGTCGTCGGTGCGGCCGGTCACCTTCTCCATCCGGCGGAACCCCGGGTATGCCGTCCCGGGCAGCAGGCGGGTCAGGTCGCCCGTGCGGTAGCGCAGGACGGGCATGGCCTGCTTGGTCAGCGAGGTGAGGACGAGCTCACCGCGTTGCCCGTCCGGGAGGACCTCGCCGGTCAGCGGGTCGACGACCTCGGGTAGGAAGTGGTCCTCCCAGATGTGCAGTCCGTCCTTGGTGCTCGCCGCCTCCTGGGCGACGCCGGGTCCGATCATCTCGGACAGCCCGTAGATGTCGACCGCGTCCATCGAGGTGCGTTGCTCGACCTCTTGGCGCATCGACTCGGTCCACGGCTCGGCGCCGAAGATCCCGACCCGTAGAGACGTCGTCTCGGGATCCACCCCACGACGGACCATCTCGTCGAGCAGGCTGAGGAAGTAGCTCGGCGTCACCATGATGACCCGCGGCTCGAAGTCGGTGATGAGCTGGACCTGCCGCTCGGTCATGCCGCCGGAGACCGGGACCACGGTGCAGCCGAGCCGTTCGGCTCCGTAGTGGGCACCGAGGCCACCCGTGAACAGACCGTAGCCGTAGGCGACGTGGACGATGTCGCCGGGCCGCCCGCCGGCGGCGTGGATCGAGCGGGCCATGACCTCCGCCCACATCTCGAGGTCGGCCCTGGTGTATCCCACGACCGTCGGACGACCGGTGGTGCCGCTGCTCGCGTGGATCCGGGCGACCTGCTCGCGGGGGACCGCGAGCATCCCGAACGGGTAGTTCGCCCGCAGGTCCTCCTTGGTCGTGAAGGGAAGCGTTCCGAGGCCGTCGAGGGAACGGATGTCGTCCGGATGGACCCCTGCGGCGTCGAGCACCCGCCGGTAGTGTGGGACGTTGGCGTGGACCTGCTGCACCGTCTGGCGAAGGCGGCTGAGCTGCCCCTCGCGCACGCGCTCCGCGCCCCAGGTGCGGACCTCGTCGAAGTGGGTGTCGTCTCCGGTGAGCACCAACGCCTCCCTGAACACCCGCAGCCGGCGTGCGGATGAGATGTCTCGGTGAGATATCGCTTTGCCTGAAAGTATGGCCGACCGTGCTCGGCTGCACGTGCCGGGTGCGATGATTCGGGTCTACGGCCGGGATCCCTCACCGGCCACGGATCATCAGGAGATGTCTCTTGGCTGCTCGTCCCTCCAAGGCCATGACGTTCGTTGCCGTCGCGGCCGCTGCGGCGCTCGCCCTGTCTGCGTGCAGCTCCTCCGGCGGCGGCGCCTCTCCCGGTGCGGGCGGCGGTGGGGAAGGTACCGCCGCAGGGGGCGCCTCGGGCGGAGCCGGTGGCGTCAAGCTCAACGCCGCCGGCAAGCTCACCGTCTGCACCCACCTGCCCTACGCGCCCTTCCAGTCCAACGACGACCAGGGCAAGACCGTCGGCTTCGACGTTGACATGATGGACCTCGTCGCCAAGAAGGTCGGCGCCAAGCAGGCCGTCGTCGACACCCCGTTCGAGGGCATCAAGACCGGCCAGGACCTCTCCACGGGCAAGTGCGACATCGCCGCGGCCGGCATGACCATCAACGACGAGCGCAAGAAGGCCATCCTCTTCTCGCTGCCCTACTTCGACGCGACGCAGGCCATGCTGGTCAAGAAGGACTCGACCGTGGCGAGCCTTGCCGACCTCAAGGGCAAGAAGCTGGGCGCCCAGGCAGCGACGACCGGCCTCGACTACGCCAACGCCCACAAGGCCGAGGGCGGCTACGAGGTGGTGGAGTTCCAGGACCTCGCCACGGAGACCCAGGCGCTGACGACCGGCCAGGTCGACGGGGCGATCAACGACCTCCCCGTCTGGAGCGAGGCCATCAAACAGGACAAGGGCGTGACCAAGGTGGCCACCCAGTTCGACACCGGCGAGCAGTACGGCTTCGGCATGAAGCTCGGCAACGACGCGCTCAAGAAGGTCGTGGACGACGTCATCACCTCGTCCCAGGCGGACGGCAGCTACGCGGCGCTCTACAAGAAGTGGATCGGCACCGAGCCGCCGAAGAAGTAGCTCGCGCGGCGACACGCCTGACGGATCAGCACGGGGGCTGGCGCAGACACCACGTCTGCGCCAGCCTTGCGTCTCATCGGGACGCGCGGCGAAAGGTGGGCGAATGACCAGCGAGCTCGCAGCGCCATCACGCGGTGCGCTGTCGAGGCGGCAACGGGCCCGGATGACGCGAGGCGGTCAGTATGCCGTCGGACTTCTGATCGTCGCCCTGTTGGCCGTCAAGACCGATTGGCCGGGGTTCAGCCATGCGTTCTTCCGGCTGGACATTTTCACGGTCATGTGGCCCAACATCGTCCTCGTTGGGATGAAGAACACGGTCATCTTCACCCTCCTGGCCTTCGTCTTCGGCCTGGTCGCCGGCCTGCTCATCGCGATGATGAAGCTCTCGACGATCGGCCCCTACCGCTGGTTCGCGAATGCCTACGTCGAGCTCTTTCGCGGGCTGCCGGCCCTCGTCGTGCTCTTCATGGTGGCCTACGGCGTCCCGAACGCCTTCCCCGGCTTCGAGTTTCCCGGAGGCATCTACGGGCAGGTGATGGTCGGGCTCGGCCTGACGGCCGCGGCATACATGGCCGAGACGATCCGGGCCGGCGTCCAGGCGGTCCCGCGCGGGCAGGTCGAGGCCGCCCGGACCCTGGGGATGGGGCCGAGCAAGACGATGTTCAACATCGTCCTGCCGCAGGCCTTCCGGATCATCATCCCGCCGCTGACGAACGAGATCATCCTGCTCATCAAGGACTCGTCCCTCGTCTACGTCCTGGGGGTGACCTTCCAGCAGTACGAGCTGACGAAGTTCAGCCAGAACTTCCTCAACAGCAAGGTCAGCCCGACACCCCTGATCGTCGGCGCGATCGCCTACCTCATCATCACCCTCCCGTTGTCGAGCCTCGTCCGGGTGCTCGAGCGCAAGTTCGCGAAGGCCAGGTGACGCCGGTGATCGCTCAGGGCACGACCCCGAAGGGCAGTCCCAGCACGACCGCGATCTCGGTGCAGAACCTCTCGAAGTCGTTCGGGCGCAACGAGGTCCTCAAGGACATCAGCCTCGAGATCGCCCCGGCCGAGGTGGTCTGTGTCATCGGGCCGTCCGGGTCGGGCAAGTCGACCCTGCTGCGCTGCGTCGACATGCTGGAGACGCCGACGACGGGCAGGATCTTCGTCGGCACTGACGAGATGACCGACCCGGACGTGGACGTCGACCGGGTGCGGCGCCGGATCGGCATGGTGTTCCAGAGCTTCAACCTCTTCCCCCACCTCACCGTCCTGCAGAACCTCACCATCGCGCAGACCAAGGTCCTCGGCCGCAGCAGGAGCGAGGCCCGGGTCGTGGGCCGCCACAACCTCGAGCGGGTCGGCATGTCGCACAAGGAGTCCGCCTTCCCCGCCCAGCTCTCCGGAGGTCAGCAGCAACGCGTCGCGATCGCCCGGTCCCTGTCGATGGACCCCGAGCTGATGCTCTTCGACGAACCGACCTCCGCGCTGGACCCCGAGCTCGTCGGTGAGGTCCTGGCGGTGATGAAGTCCCTTGCGTCGGAAGGGATGACGATGATGATCGTCACCCACGAGATGGCCTTCGCCCGGGAGGTCGCGAACCGGGTCGTCTTCATGGACGGCGGCTACATCGTCGAGGAGGGCCCGGCCGCCGAGGTCATCGGTAACCCCAGGGAGCCGCGGACCAAGTCGTTCCTCCACCGGGTCCTCAACCCGCTCGTCATCGAGTCCAGCGAGCTCAACGACGACGGCATCCGGGACGTCGGCTGAGTCTTGATCTGAGACCACGTGTTGACATCGTGGGCACGAGAAGGGCGGCGTCCGTCATGTGTTCGCGCAGCTCTGCGACCATCTCGTCGGTGACCGCCAG
>JAABUY010001460.1_pt1 | contig 31761 bp, 58 predicted proteins | sample 5560271 | NCBI WGS metagenome assembly JAABUY01 (sample SAMN10711886, study PRJNA513374) | rock metagenome | isolation source: Antarctica rocks | place: Antarctica: Victoria Land, University Valley | reverse complement strand
GTGTGCCTGGCGGCGCCGCGGGCTGCAGACATAGCTGCAGCCGCGCCTGGAGAGGTGGCGCGCGTGCCGGCAAACGGGGGCGTCTTCCTGTCAGCGCAGCCGGGCAGCGCCGACCTGCCGCACAGCAGCTCACCTGTGCCAGACTGGCAGCCTGGCAAGCTCGACGGCCGTGCGCGACCAGACGCTCGCGGCGAGGGCGCCCGCCACTCTGGGTGCGCCCTCTGCTGGATTTGCAGGACCCTCTGTCTGCTTCATGACCAGTCTGCTTCTCTGTCGCTCGCTGCCTCCTACATGCAGCCCTGCTGAACTCAGCGTATATGTGCTCTGCAGGCACGCCCCCTTCGCGGAGCTGAGCGTGATGGACCGCGAGGGCGCGCGCGGCGCTGCCCCCTCCATGGCTGGGCCGCACGTGGAGGGCAATCCAGCAGAGGCAAGCGTCAATGGCTGCGAGGACGCGCGCTCGCCCAGCCCATCCACAGCTGAGTCGCACGAGGAGGGCTGGCCTGCGCAGCCGGCAGCGCCGGCGGCGCCGGCGGCGGGGGCGGACGCGGCCGTCTCAGCCCCGGCCAGGGTGGCGCCCTGCGACGCAGATCGGCCTGCACAGGCGCTTGCCGGGGCCGCACAGGCGGCACCGGCCGCGCCCGCGAGGGCGGCGAGCGCGTCAGAGCCTGCCAGGGCGCTGTCCGACGCCGCCAGGGCATTGCTGCATCGGGAGGGCCGGCCCGCACGGCCCACCATCGCGCCGCCGGCCGCGGCCGCGAGCGCGGCGGCCGCGTTCGGCGGCGTGCTGTACCCGCCGGCGGAGCGCAGCCAGATCCGCGACTCGTGGCGCCACCTGATGCGCTGGTCGCGGCGCTGGCGCACCTGCGACGATGCCGCCTGCGTGCTCGACAACCTGGAGAAGGCGCGCCCGCGCCCGCCGCGCCTTTCTAAGCAGCGCTCCCTGCAGCCTGCGGGCGCCGCTCTGCGTGCGACCAGTCCACAGCTATGCGCCCGCTGCGTTCCGGAGCGCTGGCCGTGCATGCTGCAGCTGCCGGAAGGCATATTGCTGCGATGCCTGGCGCTGCGCGCGTGCGGGTGCGCAGAAAGAGGAGGGCAAGTTTAGGATTTTGAGGCGCGGCGCGACAGGTGGCGGTGTTCGGCGGCGGCTCGTTCGGCACCGCGATCGGCTGCGCGCTGGCGCGGCAGAAGCCGGACCTGGTGGTCACGCTGCTGCTGCGCGACCCGCGCGTCTGCGCCGACATCAACACGCTGCACGTAAACACCCGCTACCTCAAGGCGCGCGCCACCGCCGGCCCCGTCCCGCCCATCAAACCCTAAGCGGTGGGTGAGCCGTTGCGCGCACGGCCCGAGCCAGGCGGGCCCGGCACCGCAGGTGATGCCAGGCGTCGAGGCCCTTACCACGGTGCAGAGTCCAGCGTGGCTGCGTCGCGCACAGGGGTGCCTTGCGACGGGGTGATGGCGCCGCGACGCTGGTGTCTGCTCATTCCAGAGGACGCCACGCATGACCCCTGCCACACTTGCACAGCACCCCAACCAGTGCACAACCCCACGTCTCTACACCGGAGCGCCGCGCAGGAGTACGAGCTGCCGAGCAACGTGGTGGCCACGACCAGCGCGGCGGCCGCGTGCGCGGGCGCGCAGTACGCCATCCACGCGGTGCCCGTGCAGCACTCGCGCGCCTTCCTGCAGGGCATCCGGGTGCGCGCCGCTTGCGCGCGTCCCGGCTGTGGTAGGGTTGGTAAGCCCACACTCTCTGACGGCCTTGGCTGCGGCGGCCCCGCCCGATGCCTGCAGGCCCGCTGTGCGAGGATGCATTGAAATGCCTGACGCCCGGTCACACCCTGCACGCTGGCCAGGCAGGCGCGCTTGGCGTGCGGGATCCCTGGGCACCGTGCATGCCCATCGGATCGGTGAGCCAGGGTCCGGAAGCGCAGCGCCACCCAGCTGTGTTCCCTGTCCTGCACCGTGGCCGCTCGCGCCCGCCGCGGGCGGGAGTCAGGGCTCGGGCAGCCGCCTGGCCGCGCCGCGGCCCGCGCCATGACCCTACCCTATTCCATCCCACACCCCGCGCGCAGGAGCACTTGGCGGCGGACGTGCCCATCGTGTCCGTGAGCAAGGGCCTGGAGGTGGGCAGCGGGCGCATGATGAGCGAGCTCATCCCCAGCGCGCTCGGGCGCAAGCAGCCGATGGCGTTTCTGTCGGGGCCCTCGTTCGCCAAGGAGGTCATGGACCTGCGGCCGACCGGCGTGGTCGCCGCCTCCAAGGCACGCGGCCGCCGTTTCACTAGGGCCACACATCCCCTCTGCAGGCGCCCGCTGTTGCGGAGGGTGATGGTCAGCGTTAAGAGCTGATCACTGCCCAGCGCTCCCTGTGCTCGCCGGAGACTCGTGCGCTGCCACGCAAAGTGCGTGTGAGGTGCGAGCGCGTGCATGGAGCAACAGGGCCGTGCACGCCCCTGCCCAGTGCGCCAGCGCGCGCCTGCGGGCCCGCCGCCTAGCCCGCGCGCTTCGGCCAGGCGGAGGCGCTAGGGTATATGGCCCTACCCTATACTCTAACCGTATCGTTCAGCGCGGGCGGCTGTCGCAGGACGCCAAGCTGGCGCGCGAGATGCAGCAGCTGTTCGCCAGCCCGTACATGCGCGTCAACACGACCGCGGATGTCACGGGCGTCGAGATTTGCGGCGCGCTCAAGAACGTGCTCGCGCTCGCCGCCGGCATTGTGGAGGGCCTGGACCTCGGGCACAACGCGATGGCGGCGCTGGTCGCGCAGGCGCGGCCGGCCGCGCGCCCGCGCAGACTGCGCAGCGCTGCGTGACAGCTCTCGCCTCAGCCTTGCCGTGCAGCTGGGTGCAGGGTTAGCGGAAAGGGTGAGATGGGAGGCAGAGTATTAGAACGTGCTTGCGTTGGCTGCCGGCATCGTGGAGGGGCTTGACCTCGGCCACAACGCGATGGCGGCGCTGGTCGCGCAGGCGCGCGGCGCCGCGCGCCTGCTGCGGGGCACCTCCTGCTGCAGCCTTTCTGTGTAGCAGGGTGCAGGGCTGGGGGAGAGGGGAAAGCCGGAGGTGGAAAGTCTTGTGTGACTCTGCTGGGGAGGCGTTCAGCAGCGCGCGGCGGACCGTGCTCGTGCCCAGGCCGAGGCGGGTCACCGCGCGATCGACCAGAGGGCGCTGAGAGCGCTCCCCGCTGCGCGCGCCATATCCCCACCCCTACCCCCGCGCAGGGCTGCGCCGAGATTCGCTGGCTGGCGGAGAAGATGGGCGCCAAGTCGGCGACCGTCAGCGGCCTGTCCGGCCTGGGCGACATCATGCTGACCTGCTACGGCTCGCTGTCGCGCAACCGGCGCGCCCCCCGGCTCCCGCCGCCCTGCCAGCGGTCGCACGGCTTGCCTCAGGGAACGGCGCGGCGCCGTCTCTTTGGTCTGGCTGTGGCAGCCGCCGCTGCATCAGTCGTGCCATATCTGCGCTGTGGTGCATGCCGCTGGGGCGGCCCCAGCTCGCCCACCAAGCCGCACATGTGACAATGCGTGCGCGTGCCGGGCCAGGGTGGGGGCGGACCCTGCTCCGGGCGGGCGTCCCTCTGGTGCTGCGAGGGTATGTGTAGGGTAGGTAATTCTGTTGGACGTTGTTAGCCAAGCCTGCTCCGAGCACCTGCTTGAGCTGGCCGCGGGCGGGCGCGCAGGTCGGTGGGCGTGCGGCTGGGGCGCGGCGAGGCGCTGGCGGACATCCTGGCCAGCAGCAACCAGGTGGCGGAGGGCGTGGCCACGGCCGGCGTGGTCGTCACGCTCGCGCGCCGCTTCCGCGTGTCGCTGCCCGTGCTGACCGCCGTCGCGCAGGCGCGCGCCCCGCGCGCGCCGCGCGCAGGGCGCGGCGCCCGGCGCTGCGCGCTGTCGCCGCCGGCGGGCGGCGGGGTGTGTGTCAAGCCTTGGAAGGGTGATGAGTGCTGGGCTTCTTAACAGTCGGCAGGTAGGAGCCAGCGAGTTTTGCTATGACGCTGCACACATCCCGCTCTTGTGCATGTTCTGGTGCAAGCGCAGCTGTGGAGCTGAAATGTTGAGAGCAAGTCGAAAGGTCACTCCAGATGGCGTGCCCGGCGCGCGCGTCAACAGAGGATTGTGTGACAACCGCTGGGCAGCCTGCAGGTGTGAACAGCGCCAGCTGTGCTGCGGTTTGCAGGTGCTCAACAGCAACCTGAGCCCCAAGGAGGCGGTCTTCGAGATCATGAACCTGCCCCAGATCGAGGAGCGGTAAGATGGGCGCCGCCCCGCGCTTCCCAATTTTGTGCGTCGAAGCCCGCCGCCGGCTCGGTGCTCAGGATGCAGAGTCCGGAGCTCGGCAGGCTCGGCGCGCGGCGTAGCCCGCGTGGTGCATGCTCTGCCCGGCATGCCCGCACGCTGTGCACGCACGCTGGCAACCCTGGCGCGGCCCAAAATTTTGGCACACCTCCGTCATGTGCTTTTGTGCATCCGGTTTCCTGCGCCCGTTTGCAGGCCCCAGGTTTTGATCATAGGCAGCCTCATCACCAGGGTTGGGGTGAGTGCCTGCGTGCCTGCGTGGAATGGAGCGCACCTCTTGTGGCGAGGCTAGTGCATGCATCGTGATCTGGGCGCAAGCAGCCGAGGCTTTTCCATGGGGTACCTGGTTTCAGAGTTTGCATGCATAGGAGGCACATAAGGGCTTGCGTGTGCAGGCTTGCACCTGTCATTGACGCAGAGCGGCTGTCAGCTTTGCGGTGGAAGCGGCATGCATGGGTGCTGCCATGGTGCGGGGCTCAGGTCTGAGCTCTGCTGTTGCTTTCTTGTAGGGCGCACAACAAGCGTGAGGACAATTTTGGGGCAGATACGTGCCAGTCTGAGGTTAGGTGCGACCCAAAAGGTCGTGTAGCAATCTAGGTGAAAGCAGGTGCATATATTTGCAACAGGAAAGTGTCTTCCAAAGTGCACGTAGAAGAAACAAGGCTTTGTCGGAAAACTTCACACAGGCCAGATATCTACCTGAGTTTCAAAGTGGACATTGAAGGCACATGTAGAGCCGGCAGCTAGAGCGTGTGCCTTCCATGCGTGTGCACTGGCTCTTCAGATGAGCATCTGAACGGCATACAGCAACGCATGGCATCTAATGCGCACTCCTTGCAGATTGCAGCCCAAAGCGGAGGTCTTTCCCCACATGCTCTGAGTACGAATGCACAGGCTGCAGCGCTTCAACGCCCGTGTCTATCACACGTTTGTAGCGCATGCGGCCCAACCAGCCAACCGAACAGGTAATCAAGGCCTTCGGGAACACCGTGCGGACGACGCAGTTCTGTCAGACATACTCAGCAGAGCGCGTCCCCAACTGGCAGTATGCACATATGTAGGACATCACACCACATCCAACTCGAGCAAACTTCATGCAGCCAGGCTGCCCCAGAAAGTCGCGCCAGCTTCAGGCCGGAAGGCAGTGGCAGGCCGGGGGGATGCGCTGCATACCCCACGGTTGCGCACCGACCAGCCACAAGGCCAGAAGCTGGCGCGCTGGTGTTCAGGACAAATGTGGCAACATCCCATGCCCACGTCTGATCCAGTGCTAAGCAGAGCAGTGCTGTTCACAGAGCGCTCAGCCCCTGGCCGCCCCCGCTGCCGAGCTCTCCTTGCTGGTCACTCCGACCGCCAAGCTCTGCACCTGCAGCCGAGCGCAGACTTGCGACGTCAGCGCCATGCGGTGCTCGACCGCACACCGCAAGACACATACTCCGAGAGCAGGCCACACTTGTCCGGCGCCGTACCAAACGGCTGACCATGAAACATACATTAAAAATTTGTCAAAAGAGGAATTGTACACCTCCACATGCGACAGCATCACACAAGGATGTACAGTTGTTGGTTTGTGCAGATACATAGCAGGTACGCAGGTGCGTGTCCAGCCACACACACTGCCGTGGGCGGCACGCGCGCTGCGCAGCGGGCAGGCAGGGCGCGAGCGCGCCTCGTTGCCGTGCTCGTCCAGCGACATGGGGTTCTCGACCACCACGGTCACGCCGCCGCTGCCGCCGCCGGCCTGCGCGCCGCCGCCGGCCGCACCGCCGAAGCCGCCGCCGTTCACCGCCAGCATGGGGTGCTGGCTGGCCGGGCCCGGGGCGGCGGCCGCAGGCGCGGGCAGCGCGGCGGCGCCGCCGGTCACAGGCGTGACGTGGTTGCACACCGCACACTTCACGGATTGCGCGCCGTGCGCGTACATCAGCGTGATGCTGCACGAGCCGCACACCAGGTGGCCGACCTGATTCGCCTGCGCACGCACAGAGCAGGTGGGGCAGCGGGCTGTTTGCAAACTGCTGCACCCACACTCAACCGCTCACGCTTGGTCAGCCGCGCCCAGGTCACCGGCAAGCGCTCAAGCAACATGCGCCGTCATTGGCACCAGGAAAAGGCAGGCCCAATGCCCGCAGATCTGTTCTCTAGAGGTGCGCACGCGCCGCGATGAGGAGGCTCAGTTTGCAGCAACTCTGTCACTGCACAGCGTGCTATGCAGCAGCGCTGGACTGCAGGAGTTAGAGCAGAGCGTTGGGGTGGTGGGAGGACTCACCGCAGCTGCACAATTGATGGTGTGACACACAGAGCACTGCACCTGGCTGGCCCCGCGCGGATACATCAGCACCACGCGGCAGTTCTGGTTCGTGCACACCAGCTGCGCCATCTCGCCGCCTGCACAGAGACACGGAGTGCTTTCAGCCTGTGAGGCAAAAGACTGGACGCTTGCAGGAACCTTGGAAACGTGTTTCAAACGCAGCTGGCAAGAGGCGGACCTCCGGCGGGCGGCACTGGCGTGATTTGTCCGCACCGCGCACAGCGCACGTTCTGCGCCCCCTGCGCACACAGTACATGCGCTGTGAAGCTCTGCACGTGAGCGCACTCGCAGGATGTTTCACGCGGGCGTCGGGCGGCGCGCAGCACCGGGCGAAGCGCGGGCAAACACCTGGGGGTACATGAGCAGCGTCCGGCAGCCGCAGCACACAATCTGGCTCTGCGGCCCAGCTGCGCGGCACACCAGAGGCTGTCAGGCCAAGGCACAGCAAGCGGCTCTACCAGAACTGGCTGTCGTCTGGGCCCGTGGCCGCTCAGCGTGTACAGGGCAAGCACACGATAGAAAGTCGCACTCACGCGGCACAGCCGTCGGTGGCCGGTACTGAGGCTGCACTGGCTGCTGCTGCGGCATTGGCGCCATCTGTAGATTTGCCATATGCGCGGACCAGACCCTACACAGGCGCCCCGCCCGGAGCTGCTCAGATATACGCGCTCCACTGAGCCTGTCAACCGCGTACGCTTATAGCAGGTACGCACGCGCTCCCGCCACAAACCCTCTGCACAACAGTGCCTGTCCCGTGTGCCTGCCTTGCTACGCAGCCTTTGCTGTGGTGTTGAGGGACCTGTTGCGGCCAACCAACGTTGTAGCGGAGAGAGGCAAAAGGCAGGGGCAAGGCAGCTTTGCGTGACCAATAACCTATGCTGCAGATAGATGAGGAGCGAGGAGGCAGGGCGTCCCAAAGCGTGCAAAGCGTGTGGCTCGATTGTATCTCTGGACTCTTTAACAGCCTGCCAAGCACAAGGTGGTGTTGTCAAAAGCGGTATACTTCGAGTCACCGCCAGTTTTCTTGACCGCAGGCGTGTGGCGCCCAGGCGCCCCACTGATACACGTGCGCCGCAGTTGCATGAAAGCTTACTTGCATACGCACTGTGCGTCAGCGATGCAAGTCTGACAAGCAGCGCGTGTGGCGCAGGGGCATGCAGCGCTCTGCACAGCCTTGTCGGGCGGGCCCGTGCCCCAGCTGCCTCAGGGCCCAGCGCCTGTTGCCGACAGCAGTGGCGCGGGGCCAGCGGCGCGGCCGGGCAGTGCCAGTCTCCGCGGCGGCAGACACCGGCCAGGTGTGCAAGACCTGCTGTTCGTTCTTGCTGCTACAAGTTCTGTTTTTTTAACTTACTGCGGTGTGGAACGCAAAGGTCCTGTCTCTCCAGAGGCACTGGTTGCCAGCAGGCACATGTGTTTCCTGCGAGTCCACTGCAACCATGTCCGGCTAGTCTTGTCTAACTACCCTCGAGTGTCTGGAAGTGAGTGCTTGTCATAATGAAGCAACTGGGACTGTGTGACTGCTGCAGGAGGCAGGGCGCTTGCGGCCAGCGCGAGCGCTGGCAGGCTTGCTCGGCGCTCTGGCAGCAGCTCACCTAGCGCTCAGCGCGCCCGCGCTGGCCGTGCAGCCCTTCCTGTCGTCCACAGGTGCCTCGCTGCTTGCTGTATGGCGCGGATCCCTGCTTGACACAAAAGCTCCCTGTGAAGCCAGTGTGAGGCGGTGGGGGCTGTGCTCGCTGCTGCGCTGCGACTGCACGCGGAGACTTCGCAGCACCCATGGGGTAGCCGCACACTCTGCAGTGCAGCAAAGCTCTGTGCACAAACAGGCGTGCAGGCAGGTAGCTGTCACAGGGCGCCTGCAAGCCAGTGCCAGGCCCTCTGTTGGCCGAAGAGTGGTGCTGACCACTCGCACCGGCCGTCGGCTGCCGTCCCGACCCGTACAGGCGCGAGCGCAGGACGCAGCGCGCGCAGGCGCCAAGGGGCCACTCGCCGATAGGTCGCTCTAATTCAAACCTACCAATAACCTTAACCCTATCCCCTAAACACGCGCAGGCGCCAAGGGCCCGCTCGCCGATGAGGAGGCCTACCTGGTGCGCCTGCGCGCGAACGCTGAGGGCGAGGCGCGGCGCGAGCTGGACCGCACGCGCGCGGCACTGGAGGCCAAGGTGGGCGCCCTCCGCCGGCAGTGGCAGCTCCAGCCAGGGCGTGGTAGGGGACGGGAACGGGGTAGAGGACGCCTGCCCTGCCTGCGTTGCGCCTCAGGCAGCGCACCCCTCGGGCGATGCGCCCCTCCTGGCCGCCCTGTGCAGCGCGGCGCTCCCCAGGGCCTGGGGTTGAGCGTGCGTGCGATTTTCGCCGGGCGGGGGCGGCGCAGCGCGCGCTGGCCCGCTGAGGACGAGCACACTGCCTTGCTTGTTTGTGTGCGTGCGTCCATGCAGGAGTGCTCCAGCAGGTTGTGAAAAAACATAAAGTCACAGTAATGTTGCCTTTCAGTCACAGTCAATGCTTGCACCGCCACTGTCCGGCAGGCGGGCACCTGAGGATGGCAGGGCAGCCTGCCATCAAACCTGAGGCAAGCGGCGCAAACAGCAGCAGTGCGTGCTGGGGCCCCGCTGTTGCATGAGCGTGTGGGACCCGAATGCAGGCTCGCGAGACAATCACCGCAGAGAATGGGCGGCTGTGCGCGACGCCCTTCGGCGTCGACGTGGTCGGCATCACTGAGGTCGTCGCGCTGACTGGCGCGCTGGTTGGCGGTGCGCACGTCGCGTGTCGAGCACCTTTGCCAGGAGTTCTGTTGGTTATCTGCAGCCGGAAAAGGGAAGGCAGATAGCTTTTCATCTCCAGTGCCACCACTTTCTACGCCTTCCTGTGCTGTGCTGTGACGGCGTTCAACCACGCAAAAGCAGCTGTGTCTCGCAGGCATTTCGGCGCGGCAGCGCAAGGCAGAGCTGGAGCGGCTGAATGAGCAGCTGCGGAAAATCAACATGAGCCTACGCCAACAGGCGCGCCTGCCCTGCTCAAAATTAGCTGTCGCAGTTTAACCAGATGTTGAATGCTGGTAAGATCTGCGTCGAGCGGGCTGAGTAGGTACTGTGCGCCCGCACACCAGACAGCATGTGCCGACCTTGCTTTCCCAGCGCCCAATGCAGCGCGAAGAAATAGCCTGTGCCGCCCTGAGGGAGCCAGACCAGGCCAGGCAGGCCCAACAGCCGCTTGGGCCCAGATTCGACAGCGATGTCGAGTGGGCAGCGCCGCAGTGGCCCTTGCTCCCACCGGCGGTGCTGCGTGCTGCGCGCCCAGCGCGTGCGACATGAGCATCTCGGGGGACTCATTCAAACCCTAAATTTACCCTGATATGCTATATGCGCGCAAGCCAGGCGCGCTCGGGGACCGTGTACGCGCCCGGGCTCAACTACGCGCCGCAGCCGCTGCCCACGCGCACGCCGCCGCGGCCGTCGGAGGACGGCGCCGCGCCCGTGTCGGCGCTGTCCTATGGGTCGCCGGTGCGGCGGCCCTGGAGTCTTGGCGCGGCTCGCCCGCGCGCTGAGGAGCCACACAAGCTGGTCTGTGCAGCTGCAGTATGCACGCGCAGCCTGTCATAATACTGCAAGCTCCCTGACACTCCGATCGGCGCATGTGGCCACCGCAAACGGACGCGCCCGCGCATAGCTGGGACATCGCGCGCGCAGAGGCGGCAGTCTCGCCGGGGCTGGGCGTGTGTACAGAGCGTGAAGTACTGCATGCGCCACGCCGCGCTCCTACAGTTGGCCAACCGTGCTGAGCCTGGCGCGCTTCGCAGGCGGCGGTGCTGGTGCGCGAGAGCGTCGCCCCGCCGCCGCTGGCCGCGCCCGCGGAGCCGAGCGCTGGCGCCTCGGCAGCCGCGGCCGTGAGCGACGCCTCCTCCTCGCCCGGCCCCACGTTGTCGCTAATCAGCATGGACGAGGACATTGACATGTCGCCCGAGGCGCGCCAGTGCACCGCGGCGCTGCGCGAGGGCAAGCGGTGCGGCGCCCCGCCTGCGGCCATCCGAACAGGTTGTGCCCTGTTGATCGTCCCAGGTAGGCCGCGGACGGGGGCATGCTCGCGTTGCTGGAGACCCGCGAGGGCGCCGTGAGCGCTGCGTGCGGCCGCGCATGTGGGGTTTGAGCGTGTGCCGGACCTCACTAGTCAAGCGCCCATTAGGATGCCGCTGCACATCGCAGCCTCGTGATGTCCTTGTAAATAAAGTAGAACAGTGAGTGCTGCACCTCTGGAATGCGGTCGCTGCTGCGCGGGCAGGTTGCTGAAGGAGAAGCAGGGCGCGTCGGCGCTGGTGCGCTTTGAGCGCGCGCTGATGCTGGCCAAGTTTGTGGGCGACCAGACACAGGAGCGGCGCGCCACGCGTGGCCTCGCCGCCGCCGCGCGCCTGCAGGCGCGGCCCCCGCCAGCGCGCGTGGCGACCTGGACCCTGCGCATGCGCACCGTTTGGACTTGCTGCTTGATCGCCTTTGCCACCAGGCCGAGGAGGCTGCACCGCAAGTCGCTCTGGAGCCGCAGTTCGGTCGCCCCTCTGGCCAGGAAGGCCGCCTCCCTGCTCGCGAGTCCGTGCACGAACCCATGCCCCATGCCCCATGCCCCATGCCCCATGCCCCGTGGCCCGTGCCCATGCCTCAAACCCTCCATGCCCTGCGGCAGGGCCAGCACCGCACAGCGATCCAGCACCTGCAGCGCGTGCTGGAGATCAGCGGCGCGATGGGCGACCACGTGGGCGACGCGGACGCGTACGGCACCATCGCCGACATTTACACCGAGATCGGCCACTTTGAGCGCGCGGCCGAGTTCTACGACAAGTACATCGAGCGCATGAGCGCCGACGGGCCCGTGTGAGGCGGCGCCCGCGCGCTCGAGGCGGCTGCTTTCTTTTCCCAAGGCACCGTCTTATAGGTACCCACCACCGGCCAAGGCCTGCTGCTCCCTCGGCCTGACTGGCGGATGCTGGAAGGCATTTGCTGCAGGGGCAGAGGTGAGAGCGAGGAGGGCACCAGGCGAGCCAGAGTGGCGCGCTGATCAGGTCTGTCATATGCCTGGTGCTCATTACATGGCGCTCCGGCACTGTGTGCCAGCCTTCAGGGTCCTCCGTAGGTTGCAAGAGTGTGGGATGGGCTCACATGTGGCATGTCTGAGTGATGCACCCTGGAGTTGGTGTCTTGAAGGGCATGTACCATGACGGTGCATGTGTGTCGGGTTAGGAGAAGGCGCGCACTTACACTTGCAAATGCATGCCAGAACAGGAACGGGGTTGCCGGTCAACCCATATGGGTCCTGCACGATGGTGCTGCAGCATGACCGTCATAAATGTAAATTTGTTTGCTATGTTTCTATTGCTATGTTACAGTACAACTGGCTCATGAAGCACGACACACAGAATGACTACTGCCAAAAAATGCACCATCTGCAACAATGCATCCATTGCCATGCGACTGAACCCCGCACCCACAGAACTCGTGCACTGTCCGGCGCTATACCACAGATGCCGCAAAAGCAGCCGTCCATGTGCTGACAAGCGCCAGCGTCCCCCTGGACAGCAGCAGCCCGTGTCGCATGCTGTCCTCCTTGCGCACACCAAATGCACCGGACTGCGTCCCGCAGTAGTATCCTCGCGCGCGCACGGCAGCATCGTAGCACCCACCGCATAGGTCCGTGTTGATACAGTACGTGCCCAGCGCCCGGCTGCCGACAGCCACCAGCGCCCTCTGGCCCTGCCGTGCACAGACACTACCCCTCCCACCTATTCAGAGAACTACTCCCGCCCGGCAGCCGCCCCCAGGATGCGCCCATGCAAGCCGCCGCAACCAGATGCTCGTCAGACCGCGTCACACAGAAACCAACCAGGCCGAGCTAACCCTAGCGCCGCGTGGCCCCCTGCCCTCCCTACCCTGGCCGCACCGACGCGGCCGGCGCTGGCCGCACGGCCGCCGGCGCAGTGATGCTGGCCTTAGTCTTCGTCTTCAGCGGCATCTTCAGCAGCTCGCGAATCTGCCGAGCGCGCACTCTGCAGTCAGTGAGGCGCATGTGCCCACCGACTGAGGTCCATCAGCTGAGGTACAGACCTTTGCATGCAGACACTTCCAGGCGGATACGAACAGAAGCACACCATGCCCGCCTCTCCAAACGCCTGCTCAGACATGCAAGCCACCGCACAAAACGGCGCGCAGCAGTCGGGGCGGCGCGCCTGCGTGCCGGACAGCGTCTCCTTGTCCAGCAGCGCCTGCGCGAGCGTGTGCAGCTCGGCCTCGTTGCGGCGCAGGATGCCGCTCGCGCGCTCGTACGCGCTGTCGACCAGCTTCTTCACCTGCGCGCGCCGCGCCCGAGGGTTCCCAACCCTAACAGAATGACAATGCATGTCCTGCCAGTGCAGCAGGATCCGCTGGTCAATGATATTATAGTATGATATTATACGGGTGGTGCATCTCCGCAAATGGGTATTGCTAGGCGCGGGCATGGTGGGCATACTTACTATTTCTCCAGTACAGAAGGGCGGCCCTGGAAAAAACAATCTTTGCTCACCAGTGCGCGCATGGAGGCATGTGCGGACCTCCTTGCATGTGAACGCTCAGTCTCAAGTGAAACAAGGCAATGCGACCTGCTGGCACACCTCCTGCTCGACGAGCGCGCGCGTCTCGGACGACAGCGAGCGGCCGCCGTCCTCGTAGTCGATGGAGGTGGGGCCCAGCAGGTCGCTCATGCCGTAGCGCGTCACCATGTCGCGCGCCAGCTTGGTCGCCTGCGCGGCCGCCGCCGCAGCCACCGTTGAGGTAGCAGCGCGACCGTGACCCTCACTGCCTGATCTGCACACTGCAACACAGCCATGCTGCTGTCACACTCGACACAGTTGCCTTGCCAATGGGAGGCTGTCATGGCAGTTGCCTTGCCAATGGGAGGCTGTCATGGCATTGAAACCGCCAGCGCGCGCTCGCTAGCCTCTGCTTTTGGACGTCCAGCCAATGCGCTGCAACTTCGGCCTCCAGACCACAGCCACCTATATAGCTGCTCTTGATCCTGTTGCCACCATTCCGCGCGCATGCATAGGCACGCAGCCCAACGAAGCGTGAGCAGGGCGGGGGCGGCGCACCTTGTCCAAGTCGCTGGACGCGCCGGTGGTGACGTCGCCCGCGCCGAAGATGATCTCCTCGGCCACGCGCCCGCCCATGAACACGTCCAGGTGCGCGAGCAGCTGCCGCCGCGAGACGCTCGTCTCGTCCGCCTCTGGCAGCTGCACCACCATGCCCAGCGACATGCCTGCGCCGCGCCGCGCGCGCGCTTGGCAACGGGCCGCCGGGCATCCTATTATGCTTCGGCAGCGTGCACCCCATGCCCGGCAGCGCCTCACAAGGCATCTCAAACCCTGGTAAGCACCTTTGTCAACACTGGCAACGCTGCTTACACAGGTTGGTAACGCAGCAGAGGCATGTAAAGCAGCCAGGCTCCATGCAGCGCCTTCGCAGCTGAGCCTGGACGGTCGCGCACGCAGACAGTCGCGCAGACAGCAGCGGAGCCGACAAATACGCGTTTGCTGGACCGCGGGCCGGCCTGCGGTCATTCCCAGGGGCGGTGGGCGGCGCACCGCGCGGCACGATGGTCGCCTTGTGCACCGGGTGCGCGCCCTCGGTGTGCAGCGCCACCAGCGCGTGGCCGCCCTCGTGGTACGCCGTCAGCCTGCGCCGTTCGGGCGGGGTCAGCCGGGAGGCGCCGATCGCGTCGCGGCCTGCGCAGCAATGGTGCCCCTGCCGCTTTGACAAACCCTGTGCCTAACTGGGCACGGCGCCGCGCGCGCGCTGACAGACCCGCAACATCCCTTTGCCTGCGCAGCCGCGGCAGCGGCCCCAGGGGGGCGCGCGCTTGCGGTTCTCCTCGCTGATGACGGCGCTCTTGCGCTCGGCGCCCATGAGGATGCGGTCCTTGGCGTACTCCAGCGCGGCCATATTCACCGCCAGCAGCCCGTCGCGCGCGGCCTTGAGCGCGGCTACGTTGACCAGGTTGGCCAGGTCCGCGCCCGAAAACCCCGGCGTGCCCCGCGCGATCACCTGCCGGCCGGCCCCAAGCGCGCGGTGAGTGCGCCGGAGGCCACCCCCGCTCAGCGCCAGGGCAGCGGCGCGCGCCGGCCGCGCGGCGTGCGTGCCAATGGGACACGCTAGCAACGCTGGGCAACAATGACACGTCGACTAGCATCTCCGAGCTGGAATGGTGCGGACAAGAGAAGCCGTGTAAAGCACATGACAATCGTACACATAACAACCGTGCACGAGCAAGCGCACCCCCGCTGCACCCCACAGTGCGCCTTATACACAGTGCGCCTTGATAAATCTGAAGTCAGTGGCAGAGCATTGGCTGTCCCAAAGCCAACGCCTCGGCTGCTGTGACTCAGTGCATGAACGGGGGCATGCCTTCAGGTCGACGTCGGACGCGCGCGGCACGCTCTTAAAGTGCACTTCCAGGATCTGGCTGCGCCCGGCCACGTCCGGGTTGGGGACCGTCACGTGCCTGCCGCGCGCCCCCGCTCTTAAGAACCTAAAACAGCCCCATCTGGCTTGTCAGGCACCTTAAGAGGCCCTCAGGGGCTGGCTGGTTGGCTGGGTGGCCACAAGAGGCTGCTGCTAGTTGGCGGACGCTTCCAGGGCCATCACGCCCCGCGCTGCACGAGCGGAGCTCTGGACGCGCGGGCGCGCGGGCCCCGCACCGGTCAAAGCGGCCAGGGCGGATCAGCGCCTTGTCCAGCGACTCCGGGAAATTTGTGGCCGCAATGACGATGACGCCCTCGCTCGGCTTGAAGCTGCGCGCAGCCCAGGCCGAGAGACATCAGCGCAGGTGCCATCGCGTCACGGCCATGGCTTGCACAACAGCAGGTGAGCGCTCTGTGACATCGCGTGCAGCGCGCCCGACCTCGTGTGGACTGCACATCTATTGCTGCGCACAAGCCACAGATACAGTGTGCTGAGACCCTACTCAGCGGACCTGGCCGCGCCCCCGTCGAGCCCTTGGTCGAGCGTCATCTTCATCCCAGACCTACCCTAAAATTAATATCAATCCTCACTACTCCGCGAATCAGCCGCGCACCCGTCGAGCTCCACCAGAAGCTGGTTGAGCGTCATCTTCATGTACTGCTGGTCCTTGGCGTTGCGCCGCCCGCCGACCGCGTCAATCTCGTCGATGAACACGATGCAGGGCGCATGCTTCTTGGCCTGCCCCGCGCGCGCGCTGCCAGCTCTCGCGCCCGCTGCCAGGTCATGCATCACTCTTTATCCTCTGCTGCCAAAAGACATACCAAGACTTACCTAGTCAACCGCAGCGCGCCTGAAGCGCCGCAACTTAGTCACAGGAGCTTCCCTACCCTGCAGGCCTTGCATCCACAGTGCACCTAAACCCTACCCCCAAGCCAGGCCAGCACGCTCCCGCGCGTAGCGCGCGGGCGCGGCCGAGCAGGGATGGCAGCCGTGCAGGGCGGCGCCGCACCGCCTTGAACAGATCGCGCACGCGGCGCGCGCCCACGCCGACAAACATCTCCTCAAACTCGCTGCCGGAGTTGTAGAAGAAGGGCACGCCGGCCTCGCCCGCAATTGCGCGCGCTGCTCGAGCGGGCCGCGACTCAGCCACTGGCTGACGTATAGGGTTGGGCTGGCATATTGCGCACACACAATCAGTTGTAGCAGGATGGCACGCCGGCCTCGCCGCAATATCCCGCGCTGTCTGGGCGGGCCGCGCTTGCTCAGCCACAGGGGGCTGAGAGGCAGGGTACGGCACGCACGAGCAGCATTGGCACCCGCATCGCCGACAGCGCATTCTTGACTGCGCCCCAATTGGTGCTCGCGCGTTCCTGGTGGCGGTGGCGCCTGCCTCACACCCTGGTTTCCAGGGACGGTTCTGCTCTTGAGCTGGCTGTGGGGGTGTCACTCCTGTCATGATGCGGCTGACGCCCGGACCGCCCACATAGCAGCAAGGCAGGCCTGGCGCAGCCAAGGCCTGAAGCAGCGCCACCCAAGCAGCCTGGGCCGCCCGCCGCGCGGGCGCACCCAGCATGGTCTTGCCGGTGCCGGGCGGCCCGACCAGCAGCACGCCCTTGGGCAGCTTGCCGCCAAGCGTGGTGAACTTGTGCGGGTCGCGCAGGTAGTGCACCACCTCCTCCAGGTCCGCCTGGGCCAGGCGCAGGTTTCAGTGAACTGACGCCGCGGGGTCGGGGTAGGGTAAGGCTTAGGGTAAACTTGGGCGGGTCGCGCAGGTTGTGCACCACCTCCACCAGGTCCGCCTGGGCCAGGCGGAGGGTTGCAGTGAACTGACGCCACGGGGCCGGGTTAGGGTAAGGGCTAGGGTGAACACGGGCGGGTCGCGCAGGTTGTGCACCACCTCCACCAGGTCCGCCCGGCGCGTCGCAGACGACCCAGCTTGAAGGCAGGGGGTGGGCCGCCCATGCCCAGCCGCTGGGAGCTGCGCGGCGCATGGTACTACATCAACTGCATGAGCACCTACCCTGCCCTGCCACCGCCCTGTGCGGCAGCCCGGGTCGGGCGACTCCGTCCGCCAGCCGCCCGCGACAGGGGAGTCTGTTCAGGCGCGCGCGCCTTGGCCTCGTCCACGCCCTTCACGTCCGCAAACTTGGTCTTGGACTCGAACTGCGGGCGCATGTCGGGGTTGTTGAGGATGCCGCGCGGCAGGCCGCGGTCCTCGAACAGCGCGCCCAGGCCGCTCATGAGCAGGAAGACGACCGCCAGCGTGCGCAGCGTGCGCCACAGCTGCGCCCGGAACGTCGGCTCCGCCTGCGCGCGGACAGCATGCCAGTCACCTTCTACCCTAGTCCATACCCTAGCGTGCGCCACAGCTGCGCCCGGAACATTGGCTCCGGCTGCGCGCCGGCAGCGCGCCAGTAACCTTCTACCCTAGTCTGCACCCTAGCGTGCGCCACAGCTGCGCCAGAACCGTCGGCTCCGCCTGCGCGCGGGCGGCGCGCCCTTCCCAGTCTACCCCGATCCGCACCCTGGCGTGCGCAGCATGCGCCGCAGCCACGCCCGGAGCTTTGGCCCTGCCTGCGCGCCAAATTTGCGCCCGCTTCGGGCAACACGCCCAGGACGCCTTGTGAGCAGGAACACTGCCGCCGGCGTGCGCAGCGTGCGCCAAAGCCGCGCCCGGAAGGCTGGAGCACACGCACGTAAAGGACGGACCCACCCTTAACAGCGCGCCCAGGCCGCTCATGAGCAGTAACATGACAGCCAGCATGCATGGCGTGCTGCAAAGCCGCGCCCAGCATTCCGGCGCTCCCGCACGCCAGGACCACACCCGCATGAACGTGACATTCTGATAGATATTGGTAAAACTAGCTGCAGCAAATACCTGCGCCACTGCACATGCCTCACGGACACACAGCAGACAGGAGCGCGGAAGCCTGCCCATGCATCACACGCCCTCTACATCAGCGGCGCAGCGCCTACCTGCATGGTGACCAGCGGGTTCTTGGCGGTCCCGATGACCTCCGACCCCGCCCCCGCGCCCGTCAGCCGCGCCGCCATGCCCGCAAAGCCCATGCCCTCCGCGGCAGCACCATAATTGATGCCGCTGCCGGCCCGCAAGCTGCCGAAGCTGCGCCCGCTTCCGGCAGACGCGCCGCCGGCGGCGCCCGCGCCGCGCTGCGCGCCATTGATGCGCGCCGCTCAGGCTCCCACTGCTCAGCTGTCTGCCGGCACGCGCAAGGGCACCGCTGCCTACTACCGCCCACCGTTGTGCGCCACCGCTCAACCCCTCAGCCCAATTAGACTCAGCACGCTCAAGGCCAGCATGCTAAAAGTGCAACTTCTCCGGTTTCAACGACGTGGCAGGCTGGCATGCAGGCAGTGAAAGCTGCTGCAATCCACCTCCCCGGTCAGTGGCTGACACCTGAGCACAAGCAGTAGCATTAAAGAGGCTCGTGCAGCGGCCAGCCAAAGCATGCAGCCGCGCCTGCAGTGTGCGTATCAGCGAGGACGTGTCCAGGCGGTCGACGGCAACGAGCGCCTTTACGTACTCGCCCAGCGCCGCCTCGCTGCTGGACAGCTGCCCGCTCTCAAACGCCTGCACGACTGCCTCATGATCGCCGCGCCGGTTGAGGTCGCGCAGGAAGTTCGCCTGGCAGCAGCACAGCGTCCCGTGTGAGACACGCTGCTGGACAGCTGCCCGCTCTCAAAACGCGTGCACGACAGCCTCATGGTCGCCAAGGCCGGTTGAGATCGTGCAGGAAGTTTGCCTGGCAGCAGTGCAGCGCCCCATGTGAGACACACAGGAGGGTTCGGCGACATGACTTGCGCTGACAGCCTTTGCGCAGGGACTGGCCACAGACTCGAACGGTGCGGCCCCTGTCACACTGGGTGCAGTGCACACAATGCCGCCTTCACGTAGCGCATAAGTGCCTCCGGGTCAGCCCTGCCGTGCCAGCTGACTTCAGGGCAAACTGCCCCCACGGTGCACAGCCCAGCACGCTCAGAGTGAAGTATGTGGGCCCTAGCCCTGCTCCGACTGACTCCAGTGGTCCTGGCGCAGGTCTGCACACACAGTCTGCCAGCACAGGCTGGCAGTGTCCAGTGTGTGCTGCTTCCCCTGATGCCTGCACAGGCTGCCACACAGCGGTGCCGGAGGAGGCAGCACGGGCGCCAGCAGAAGCACGGTGCAACATCCGGCAGCAACAGCCCTGCAGAGCAAGCTGCACGAGGCGAGCTTCCCAACGGACGTTGCATAGCGCAGCCGCACGAGCGGACTGACCAGGTTGTGCGGCCTTCCACAACGCAGCGCGCACATCGCTCCTCCAAACAGAGCCTAGCTATTGCTTTGCCTGCACGGGGCGCGCGCACGGCACGGCGGCAGGCAGGGGCGGGCCGGAGGCGGCACGCGTATCACGAGACTGCGCGCAGGCGCGTGGGACGCGCCTGCGCCTGCGGGTCGCTGGGGACCTCCTCTCTGTAAAAGTTGTAGGGCCGCCGCTGCAACTTCGCCGAGCGTGCAAAGCTGGACGTGCTGCACTGCCCGGCCGCGGCGCGGTCCACCGCCGGCGAGTGCAGGCACTGCTTCGCCACGTGTGCAAATACCTGCGCAACCGCACGGCCGTCACCACGCGCAGTGCGGCCACCAGCGCCGGCAGGCTCAAAACATGCAGCGCTCGGTGCGCTCACGTGACGCAACAACGCGCTCTGTTGCAGCCGCCCCGCTGCCATCCAAGCACTGCTGGTACAACGCCGAGGAGCTGACGAAACGAGCGCCCTTAAAAAGTAGGGGGGTCCTCCGACGTGCGCACTTGGACTGGGCCCTTCCCCTAACCCTAGTGAGCCATGGAGAGAGCAGTTACAAGCTCTCTTCGTACTGCTCCGTGCCTACCACTCACAGGGTCTCCAGGACTGTATGAGGGGCTTTGTGCAAGTATTCAAGCAGCGCGGAGGGCAGGCGGCATCCCAGTGTTTGGCATGCATTACCTGAGGACCGTGCAGCACTTTGACTCATAGTGTGACAGATCAAAGCACAAACTTGCATTCTCAATCTCGTGCAACCAGCATGGTCCTGCCACACAGCAGCACCTCCATCATGCAGGGCCGGGCAGACACACGGACCCTCTCAAGGCCAAACAAACACACGCAGAAAAAACACGACCATGCCATGGTCACCATGGCAAGCTATCACTCCTAGCCACACGCTCCACACGCGCGCAGCGCAGCCGAGACAGCTCGTTTAGCACAAGCATGCTACCATGCAGGCAGAGGCAGCGCCTGCGCACCGCCCGCTCAGGGCAGCGCAATGATCGACGGCGCGGGGGCGGCCATGCGCTGGTGCGCCAGCAGCGCCTCCTCCTTGTACATGACCTTGGACTGCTTCTTTGACGCGCGCGCCGCCCTCTGGCGGCCGCGGCAGCACCGGCGCATCACGTCAGCTCAGGCGCATAGGGTTAGGGTTAGATTCAGGGTTAGGTCAGCGCAGGCACACGCTTTGTCGCCGCAGCTGCCCCTCTAGCCTGACAGCCTCAGGTCGCCAGGGCGGCACGCGGGCTGTGCGGAGAGGCGCAGGGACAGCGCACGCGCCTGCGCTGCCCGCCGCTGCAGCGCGCCCGGCTCCGCATGGTGCTCTGGCGGCATTCTCTTCAGCCCAGGTTCACAGGCCGGCGGGCGCCGGCCATACCAGCGCTGCTTTTATGCCGCTCTCCCCAGCAGCCACATGGCACCCACGCTCGCCTCACTCCCCTAATCCAACCGGCGCACATGCAGCTCATCACTGCGCTCTCTCCTCTTCACACGTGCAGGTTCTCAATCAGCCACCAAAACATTGACGACATAGATTGGTCTAGCAGCGCTGGCCAGCGGCTGCGCTTCTGCACCTTAAGCTCGTTCCCGACATGCAGAGGAACTGAGCAGCCGACGTCAGGCTGCCAGCCATCTGCTCTCCATGCTTGGCCTCTCATCGGGTTTGCAAAACTCTTCTCCTTGCCATGCACAGCTTCACATGCGCGAGCGCTCGGCGCCCGGACGCGCCAGGGTACAGGACCAGGTATAGGGCCAAAAATAGTGCCAAGGTGCGCACCCGCGCATCCCGGACGGCGGCCTTGCGCTCGCGCTTCTCCTCGGCGCTCTCGTCGCGCCGCCGCACGCTCGACGCCGCGCTCTCCCCGGCCGCGCTGGCGCCGTCGCCGGCTGCTCCCGTAGCCCCTGTGAATCCCACCGGCAGGCCGGTCTTGGCCGACAAGCGGATGGGCGCGGCAGAGGCGCCGGGGTCGGGCCAGGCGCTGAAGCAGCCGCGGCGCGGCCGCCCGGGCTCGGCGAGCAGCGCCGGGTGGTTGTCCAGGTTGGAGCGCAGCGACAGCACGCTCTCGCAGTCCCAGCGCGCGTCCTCGGGCGCGTCTGGGTGGCGCGCGAGCGGCGCGAGCGGCGGCGCGCCGGGGTCCGGCCCCGACCCCGCACGCCGCTCTGCGCGCTCCTCCTCCGAGCGCACCAGCTCGCGCGCCTGCCGCCCGGCGCCGCGCGTGAGGAAAGGGATTTGTAGCAAACCCTAAGACTAAGGTCTAAAGGGTGAGTGCACAGTAGCGAGGCACAGGTGTCGCCCCGACACGCGTCTGGACGCGTTGGGGCGGCATGCAAGCGCAAGCGGCTGCGCAGCGGGGCGCGCCGGCACCCAGCGCAAACTCAACTCTTGCCGCGCCCGCGCGCCGCTCTGCGAGTGGCACGCACTCGATGCACACGCACGCAAGTATAAAGTGCTCGTGCATGCATTTTTTAACTAGGCTGCAGATGCCGCCCAGGCAAGCGTCCAGGCCATGCGCGCGCTGGCGCGCCCGCCTCGCACACCAGCGCAGCCCGGGCGGTCCTCCCGGCGGCCGTCCCAGCGCGGCGCGCGCCTTGGCGATTGCAATGGCCGCGTCCTCGTCCGCCGCCGCGCCGGGCGGCGCGGCGGCGGCGGCCTCGGCCGCGCTGTGGTACGCCTGCCCGCCCTCGTGCGCATGGCCGGGCGTCGCGTGCGCCGCCAGAAACTCGTCCATCAGGCCGCCGAACTGGTCCACGCTGACGCCGGCGGCGGGGCCGACCTCGCCGTCCTCCAGGTCGCCGATCTCATCAGAATCGTACTCCAGCGCCAGGTGCTCAAACCTGCGCGCGCCCGGGTCTAATAGGACGCAAGGCTCGCTGCCGGCACCCGCAGGGCGCGGCCGCAGCAGCGCGGCCGCAGCAGCGTGGCCGTAGCTTGGGCATGCACGGCCTGCCGATGGCTGACAAGGCAGGGCTGCAGTCGACATGCGCGTGCCCCGCCCAACCACCCTTTGTTTTACAACCCTCAGGATCGCCTCTGTGCCTTGGTCGTGTGTACGTGATGACCCCAGGCCGGGGCGGCGCACTGCTCATCGATCGCCGAGAGCGCCTCCTTGCGATCGGTGCGCTCGGGGCGCCAGTATGTGGACGCGATGGACCCGGCGCCACCGCCGCGCGAGCCGGGCTCGGAGCTGGCGCTGCTGCCGGCCCTGGCGCCATCGCGGCCCTGCCCGGCTGCGGCCGCGCCGCGCGCACTCCCCCGCGCCTCCAGCTCGCCCTCGAGCTCGCCCTCGTCCGAGGACCACTGCTCTGCGCTGCCCTCGCTGTCGGAGTCGCCCGCGTCGAAGTGCGCCGCGGCGGCGCCATCGGCGGCGTGCTCCGGCGGCGGCGACGCAGCGCTTGCGGCCCCCTGCGCAGCACACAATCACGCGTGGCCACATCAGGATGCTGCGCTCTGCTCCCATGCGCGTGCAGGCGCCCTTATAGCGCGCTGCCTTCCGCCCTACACGCCGCCTGCGACATCATTCCCTCACGCACAGGACACGGATCATCGAACTCCCGCATGAACGCGGCCCCGCAAGCCTCCCTGGGCACAGGGTGGCTGGGCAGATGCACCTACCCTACCCTGCCCGTTTTCGCACCATGGTGGCCGCAAGCACAAAGTCGTCCTCCAGCGCCTCGCTGCCGCCCTCGCCGCCCGCGCCGCCGCCAGCGTCCTCAAGTGCGTGCATCGCCGCGGCGAGCGCGCCGACCTCCTCCGCATCTGCGCGCGCCGCCATGCGCGGTTGGCACAGCCGCGCCACCCCCGCGCGCTCCCGAGTCTCAGAACCAGAACGGGACATGTCACGGCGTGCGCGTGTGCGCGTCCCTCCTTTGGAGTGCGGCAGCCACTCAGCCAACGATCAACTCCGGCGTCCTCGACACGAGCCAGGTGCGCCCGGCGGCCCCTGCAAGGACCGAGCGCGGCGCGCCGCCTGCCGCCGCCCGCCGCCGAGCTGCGCCAGCGCATGCCCGCTGGTGGTGCACACAGCAGCGCGGGGCGCACGTGCTCGCCACATGCGCGCCACCTCCCGCGAGAACGCCGTTACGCCGCTCGCGCTCTGCGCTGCCTCGTCCTGCGCAGCGCCCGGCCCGCGGATTAGGGCGGTGCGCCGGGCGCCCAGAGCGGCAGCTGTGGTGGCAGGTGTGCCTGACTGGTTACAGCCTCGCACTGACACCCTGCACCCTCCGGCGCGCTGATGCGTGCTGCACATGCTCAGATGCCGCTCCTTGTCTCTCCGCCCGGCACTCAAACAGGGTGCTGCGCCGGCGACTGGTAGAGGCGAGGATAGGCACGGAGGACCACTATACACAAGAGGGCTTTGCGCAGTGGGTGGCAGGGCGCGGCGCGCACATCGGTGACGGCGGGCTGGTGCAGCGTCAGCCGGCGCGCGTCAAACGTCTTGACGTCATCGGGAGGCTGCTCCACGGCCGGCGCCGGCACGTACACGGACGGGCCTGCTGCCCGGCGCAGTGCCTTTCAGAATTGCACCGCAGCCTCACACACGCGCGGCGTCTCCGTCGCGCTTGACGAGACCCACACTGGGGGCCCTAGGGCTTAGCTCGCTCCAGGGAGCACGCTCCAGTGCGCTTGCCATCTTGCCAACGCGCAAGTTGTGGTGCAGCCGTGCAGCGCCTCGGCAGAGCACCAGCAGCTGTGCGCAGGAGCACAGACAGTACCGCTTTCGAGTGTCACTCCCGCAGAGCGCAGCCCTGGCCCAAGGGCGCGCGCCTGCGGCCTCCTCCTCCTCCTGCGCGCGCGCGGCCTCGCCGGCCTCCGGCAGGCCCTCGACGCGGCCGCTGCCGCCGGGCACGCGCAGGTGCTGCAGGTAGTCGTAGCCATCGTCAGGCAGACCCAGGCCAACAATCTCGCGCCGGCGGTCCTCCGTCAGGCCCCCGCCTGCCGTGACGGCGCCGCCTCACTCCTTGGTGCATGGGCTTGTCCAGGGACGTAGCTCCCACGCTGTGCTAGCTCAAGCACCCGTCTCCTTGTAACGAAGTGTGCTCGTGTGCAAGCAACTAAGGTTGCCGTGCTGCATGTTATGCGCTGGTATTAGTTCAGTGCAGGCGCGAGCCCTCGCCGGCACAGCTCCTGGGGCCTTACTGGCGGCGCTCTCGTCCTCCAGCCAGGCCAGCGGGTGGCCCGGCGGGTAGCGACGCTCGCCGCCCGCAGCAGCGCTCTGCTGAGCGGCTGCGCCGGCGGCCGCGGCGTCCGGGCGGCCGATGCCTATGCCGCGCTGTGCGTCCACCAGCACACGCTCAGGCTGCTGCGCATCCTCCTCTGTGGGCCGGAAGATGAGGTTGTAGGTGTGCGAGGTCTTCTTGTCAACAAACGGCTTCCGCCGGCCCATGGTGTGCGGCGCTCGTGCAAGCCAAGTCCGGCCTTATGGCGACAGTCCAAGACCACTGCACGCGGCGCAGGTTGGTGTACTCTTGATAATGGAGCAAGTTACTCGCTCTGGTTGCTGAAGCGTACAACTTTGCCTCGGGTTAACCCGAGGCAACCCACCTGCCATACCCGCCTTGCTGGTTAATCGAGGGACTGTGCATTGAGACATGGGCTGTTTTACAGAGGTGGTCCCATTAGCTGAAGGACCACCAGTGGACCAATGCACCGTTTATGCTTGGTATCTCTCTACCACGCTCAGGTCGCAACAGTTTTACAGTGCTACCAGACTGCTGGACCTGTCCAGGCTCAGCCTTTGCGCTTCGTCGCGTCCCAGCCCGTCACAGCGTGGCGATGTTGCTGGGCGGCAGGCCCAGGCAGCGCTCAATGGCCGTGCCGAAGCTGTGCGTGGTCGCCAGCGTGTACTGTAGCGCCGCGGGCACGTTCTCGGCCGCGTGCGGGTCGCCCATGCGCGCGCGGTCCAGGTTGTCGTCCAGCAGGTGGTACGACCTGCCCGCCGCGCGCAGGCCAGGCCTGAGCGGCGCGGCTGCACCACACGCTTCCCACGACCTGCAAAGGTTGCCGAGCAGCGACGGGCCCTCCTCGCCCATCCTGCCCCCCCCCGTGCTCAATGTTGCGCGACAGCAAGCGTCAGTGTGTTTGCAATATGTGACGCAGAAGACCACGCCTGCAATAACTGCAGTGCATGCGGCGCCAGCTTCCGGTGTGTCAAGCAGAGCCTCTCCCCGCGGCCGCCTGCCCCCACCTTCCACATACCGCGTAACACCACACCTGCATGCATTCGGCGCCAGCATCCACTCTGCCAGACCAAACACTCTCCTCGCGCAGCCGCCTGCTGGCGCGCGAGCGGCGCGGGGGGGCCGGCGCGCCTGATCAGGTTCTCCAGCTCGGTCATGGTCAGCTCCTTGAGCTCGGCCTCGGACGCCGGCAGCAGGGAGACCACGTTCTTCGCGATCAGCCGGAAGGTGCAGGCGTCGCCGAGCTTCATCTGGCGCTGCAGCAGGCTCATGCGCGTCTCGATGTCCGCGTCCGGGAGCGCCTGCGCCCGCTCGGCGCAACACACTCCTGCAGCGCCGCCATGCATGGAGAAGCACAGAGGGTCTGCAGCTCTGAGTGCACTGCGGGGCGGCATGCAAGGGCCCGGCTTGTGTTGCTGTGCGGCCGCGCCCGTCGTGCAGCCTGACATGCAATATGCCTCCACATATGCCAACCCACATGTCACCTTGGCCAGGCGTGGGTGTGGCAACCGTGCAGCAACACACAGCTACTCTGCAATGCTGTGCATCAGCTACAGCGGGCTGTGGAGGGAAGCGCCCATGCCACAGGTGGTGGCGGGGCGGGCGCCGCGCCTCAAAGAGGTAGCAGTTCAAGGACGCGCTGCGTACATTGTTCAGGACGGACTTGTACACTACCGGGTCAGGGTCATAGGCGTTGAGGTTTTCCAGCGCCGCCTGTGCGCGCTGGTGACCCCACACACAGCGACTTCAGCGCCGTGTTGGCGGCACGTGTGCCCACGACAAAGGATGGACAGGCGCTTGAGGGGCAAGGGCTCTTGTTGCCTGATCATAATGAGATGGGTGTATAATACGAGTGTGGCGCATAGCAGTTCCGGTGTGATACAGCGGTGTTGCACAAGTACACCTGTCCGTGTTGCCTCACAGCTACACCGCTTCACAGGTGCAGGCCAGCCCCCTCGCTCCTGCCGCTCTACCTGCCGCACCTCAAGCCGCTGGATGGAGCCCCGGATGGGTGCCAGCAGTTTGATGCCCCCATTGGCCTTCTGGCGCGAGCGCAGGAATGTGAGCGGAGCGCGGAGCACGGTGTCTGCGCCTGCGCAGGCTGTCAGCCAAAATGCACCCAAGGAGGGCACGCAGGGCACGCAGGCAACAGGAAGGCTGGTATACAACAAGGACGGGCTCCACATACGTGTGCAGCGGCCTGCACTACAGGGAGGACGCACGGAAGCCGTCCTGCACCGCTCCGGGCACGGCAGCCTGCACGGGACCGGCGCACTGCACGCTGAACGCCGCGGCAAGCGCGGCTAGCAGCGCTGAGCGGCGCTGCAGCACACTCTCGGCAGCGCTGTCACTGGCGCCCCAGAGGCAGCTGCAGTGCAAGGGCCTCCGCCTGCAGCGGGGCGTGCTGTGGGAACAGGCCCGGTCTGTGTGCGCGCTGTTGCAGAGGCCTGTGTGCGTCAGAGGCAGCGTTGCTGCCCACATGTGAGTACACGTGCTTGTTCAGCTCGCAGACAGCTTTGCAGACTGCTTGGTGCAGGTCCAGGCTGAGCAACATACACTTCAAAGCAAGCTTTCCGAGATAAAATCCCTGAAAAGCCCGTGCCACACGTGCACACAGCTTTTTGCTCCATAGAGCGAAAGTAAACTTGTGGTGACGGCCGCCGTGCTGTGATGCAGCGCCGATGGAGCCTTACGGCTTATGTGGTGCTCTGCTGCGTTGCTGGGACGCTTACGTTGCTGTACTTGGCGCTTGGCGTGTACACGTCTGCGGCTGAGCTTCAGAATGCGCTCGCCGGCAGGCACGCTCAAATGTGCAGCAATGCAGAGCGGGGCCGCTCAACCCCAGGACTGACAACTGTGCTGCTTGCAGGCCCGGCGCCACTTATTTATTAGCCACACAGCAGCGCGTCTTCTATTTCGATGAGTTCACGCTGCGAGACTACTGCACTGTCGTTCTGGCCTTTGTGGTAAGCTCTGAGCCCGGAAGCACTTGTTTGGCAAGTGTATGGTGCTCATACGTTCTATGCATGCGTTGCGCAAGCACTGGGTGCCTGCTCTTCCACCTCAGTCTTGGGACTGCCTTGTTAAGCTTCTCCACGTCACAGTGCCTTCTGTGGTGTGGCAGGTGTCCGCGCTGGCCAATGCCGCAGGCGTGGGCGGCGGCGCGTTTTTCGTCCCCCTCTTCCAGGTAAGGCCGGCAAAGGGCACCTAAGAGGCTTGTGCTGCACTGTGAAAGCTGCCAGCACAGGGCACGCTCGGCAGACACCCGGGGATGCCTTTCGACCAGCGTCCACCTGGGTGCTGGCTAAGTGCACAGGGAGTGCACACACTTCCTGCTTAAGTCTGGAACAGATGTGCAGCATAGTACAGCCACTGATCCTGATCGTGTTGGCAGGTCGTTATGGGCCTCACTATCAAGGAGGCCACTGTCGTTTCGCAAGCGGCGATCGTGGGCGGCGCGCTGTCCGGCGCGACGTTCGCATTGTTCCGCAAGCACCCGGCCGGGCCGCCCGGCGCGCCGCTACTGGACTACGGGACGGCGCTCCTGCTCCTGCCGGTGCTGCTGCTGGGCACGTCTGTAGGTCGGCGCCCCGCGGCCTCGCGCTGCTCCCAGGGAGGACGGACATGTGAATATGTCCACAGACTTGTCTTTGACACGCTGTTTGCATAAGCATGGCACTGAATATCTGAGCAGCCCAGGCCAGGAGGTGCAGGAAGTGGTATATATATTTCACTATATATATTTCACTTCCTACGTAGCACGCTCTGCGTATTGCTGGCAGCACGCATGCAGCCCTGGCGCGTACCTGGCAGCATGCTCGCACACCCATGGCTTAGGAAGTCAAGTACGCCAAGTACACACAGGTTCTTTCTGTGCAGTCCCCGCCAAACTGCCAACCATTTTGCCCACTCACTCCCACAATCAACGTGCAGGCTCGCGGGTCGCTGCTCACAAGGCGCCGCCGCGCGCGCGCAGGCGTCCTGCTGAACAGCATCTTCCCGGACTGGGGCATCACCGCGCTGCTCACGCTGCTGCTGGCGTTCCTCACGACGCGCGTGCTGCAGCGCGGCCTGCGCCTGTACCGCGCCGAGAACCTCGAGAGAGCCGAGAACCTGGAGAGGGCCGGCGCGCCGGGCGCCGCGGGCGCCAAGGAGGGCGCGCCGTCGGCGTGCGCGTCCGCGAGCAGCCTCGCGGCGGGCGCCGGGAAGGAGAACTTGGCCGAGGAGGAGGAGGCGGGGCTGGGGCTGGAGCCCGCGGCCGGGCCGCCGGCGGCCGGCATGGGCCAGCAGGCGGGCAGCGCGGCGGCGCTGCTGGCGGTGTGGGCCGCGTTTGCGGGCGCGCAGGCCGGCAAGGCGCGCGTCGAGCGGTGCAGCCTGGCTTTCCTGGGGCTGTCGCTGGCGCAGGCGCGCTCCCGCGCCGGCGGCAGCCATGGGCTGCCGACGGGGAGTTCTGTGCGCGCCACCAGGCGTATCGCGCATGGCAGTCTGCCACGACGTGGGCGACGCGCCTCCTGCTCATCCATGCACCCGTGCGCGAGCACGGGCTTGCTCATGGGGTTTGCAACACGCTTGGGCCGGCCCCCGTCTCACTGTGTTTCATGCTTGCGGCTGCGCTCCTGCAGGCGGCTGTGTGCATGAGCTTCACTGCCGGCGTCATCTGGCGCGTGCGCGCGGCGCCGCCCGGGCGCGACGAGGAGCGGCCGCTGCTGGATGCGGCTGAGGGCGAAGCGCCGCGGCCGGCGCAGCGCACCAGGGCGCTGCTGCAGTGCGCGGCGGTGACGTTGTTTGGCGGCATGGCGGCAGGGCTGGTGGGCTTGGTGCGGGGCCCGCCATCCTGATTGTCCTTTGGCCTCTCAGAGAGTTTTGTAATACCAGAACTGGCAAACCCGGCGCCCACACCCATTACCGCACAGCTTTACTGTCCCCGTCATTGCCACTGTTGCTTGGGGCGTGTCTCGTCCGCCTGTAAGAGGGGTGCTGTGTGACCTCCATGCACAGGGCAGCCGAAGGTGTGTTGTCCAGCCGCAAGCGGCCCGCTCGAACACGGTGCCTGCGCCGGCTACATGGACTCGGGATGCTGATAAGTATAGCATAAGAAAGGCCCTCTGCACACGGCGCATGAGGCCGGTGCTGCTAAAGCTGAGCGCCGCAAGTTGGCCGTAAACGCCACCAGCTGCCCAGCACGTGCTTGTATCCGCACGTACTGCACAGCCCTCAGGGCCCGTGATGTCGGTGTGGCTTCAGGCGCGCCTGCGCGCAGGGCGGCGGCATGATCCTGGGCCCGCTGCTGCTGGAGCTGGGGGCGCACCCGGTGGCCGCGGCCGCCACCAGCGGCCTGCTCGTGCTCGGCAGCTCCGGCTCGGCCGTGCTCGACTTTGGCCTGGACGGCCGCGTCGACTGGGTGGCCTCGGGCTTTTTTGCGGCGCTGTGTGCGGCCGCGTCGCTGGTCGGCACGCTGGTCGTCGGCCGCATCGTGCAGCGCTCCGGCCGCGCCTCGCTCGTCGTCTTCATCCTGGCCGTGGTGGTGCGACACCACCTGTACACATGCTCATGGCTGGGCTGTGCGATTGAGGCGAGAGGATGAGGTCTGTGCGCTGAACGACGTGTGCTGAAGGACCTCTGTGTGCTGAACGAAGTGTCCAGGACTGCCAAGCAACAGCGTGCTCTCCGCACTGCGCTGCTTGACTTCTCTGCTTAACTGCTTAGTGCAAGGCCCTGCCAACCACGCAACGCATGCGGACAGATTGGCGGCGGCGGGCTGCTGACTGCCGCCAGCGGCGCCGCTGGCATCATCCACATGGTGCGCAGCGGGCATGTGGACGGCTTCAGCAGCTTTTGCCGGTAATGCTTGCGTGCCTGCATTCTGCCGTCTGCCTTGCGGCACACGGGTTCTTGAGCAGCCTCAGCCATGTGAAGGGACATAGCGTCAATTGCGCTGTACTGCAGGTATCTGAATCTTGTGACGTCCAGCTTTGTTCTGTCTCGCAATAAATTCTTTTCGGGTCCCTGCTAGGTGTCCAGTCTCGTGCAACGCGCAGAAAATGATTTGATGTCTGGCAAGTCGTCGGACAGGCCGCTTGTGAGGTCATGACTATATGTTTCCGGCGCACGCGCGACGGCCGAGCTGTTGCACAGCATATGTGCAGTTACGCAATGGTGTCTCATGTGACAAGAAAAGTTTACTAGCAGCTGCTCAGTTGAGCAGCTGAAGCGTTCTGTGCCTGAAGTGACTGAAAAGGGGCAGCAGTTGCTGTGATATATCGTGGGCAGAGCGTTTGTTGTCAGGCTTGTGGGATGTTGCCTATTTCACTTGTGGGTTTCTCCAGCTTACTGCGCTTATTCCTTGCTAGTCCAAGCAATGCGGCCTAGCCAGCGTGGGCAGCATTTGTGTAAGTGGCGCAATAAGCCAAGTTGTAAACAGCGCGTTGTGCCATGCGTGTGCCAGAAGGCTTTGTAAAATTCACTAGTTGCCACTGGAAGCCATGCATTGATGCATACATTTGTGTTTGAGCATGCCAATCTCCACCCAGGCTACTCCTGCATTTGTGAGATGTGAATGAAATGAGGTCACTTTGCTATAGGGTCCCTGAACATCTCTCTCATAAGCATCGCAGATTGACCTCACGCCTGTTCACATAGCGTAAGCCTGTTGCACAGTTGCGAGCTGCTGGGAGTCACCTGAGAGAGAACTGCTCTTGTAAGTCACTTGCAGGTGGGGTACCCAAGCCATTGACTTGCGCGGGAGTGCTGTAGTGAGCACCACAGGCAAACAATAGGGTAACAAGGTCGAGTGCTGTGTGAGCTTCAGCTGAGTGATGTGCGGAAACGCACTTGCCTGCTGACGAGGCACATCGCAGGCCCACTGTCCGGGCACCGCGTCAGGGTGGAGTGCATGCTTTGGTAGGACCTGCCGGCCTGCTGCAATCGAGGATAGCTAATACGGCGGGCCAGCACTGCCTTCTAGAAAGTCCAGGGGTGTTGCTGCAGGCAGGCCGTTCCAGCACCGACAGCGCTTGGAGCGGTGTTGGTCTGTAAAGCGGAGCCGTGACCGAGGTCCTGCTGCCTCCAGTAGCAACGCGGCGCATGGCTGTGCTGGCGACGCCGCCCCGGGCGGGGCCGCGCGCCGTGCCGCACGCGGCCGGCGCCCCGAGCCGCTGCGCGCCGCGCTGGCAGCCCGGCGCGGCGCCGCTGCGCGACGGCCCCAAG
>JAABUY010001457.1_pt1 | contig 31852 bp, 38 predicted proteins | sample 5560271 | NCBI WGS metagenome assembly JAABUY01 (sample SAMN10711886, study PRJNA513374) | rock metagenome | isolation source: Antarctica rocks | place: Antarctica: Victoria Land, University Valley | reverse complement strand
CATATCAGGTCTTTCCACTGAAGGGGAGTGTTGGATTTCAGTATCAGCCCTATATGCTTGGCATGGACTACAAATAGCCAACGTGTCCATAGCTAGACAATCAACCGTTCCATCAACTATTTAACATCTGGTAGCCAGGCGCCAGATACTCCCCCCTTGGGACCGGAGGAATCTGGTCGTCAAGGAACGCCGCAGCGTCCTCCTCGCCGTTGAACTGGAGGTGCACGATAAGTGCACTCCCTAGCTCAAGATCCTGCATCTCTACAAGAACCCTTGTGAGGGTTTCGTACATGTGACGTAGCTCGAATGCAAATCCTCCGGAGTAGGTGGGAGATGGACGGCGAGGGAGATATTTATCACGGCCATAGACAGGAAAGCCATAACTATATTGAGCAATCCCCGGAATGGCTCTTATGGTGGTTCAGTATATATATGTATAGTTCGAGACAATGGATAATTCCCGGGATCGACTGGTGGAAACACTTGAAAACACGTAGAAACATAGTGATCCTATTCAGGGCGAGACAGCCACCAACACGAACGGTACAGCTACATCTTTATCATCTGGGTGCCAAGTCACCTTCATTATGTGATGAGGCAGCGAGCATTGATTTTGGTTTGTCTCGAAGCGAATGGTACCGGGAACGCTCTTCAATGCCGAGAAGGTGCCAGAACCATGGCAGCTTGGCTACATTTGGATTTGATTACGTCGTCCATGGCCTCTGCGCCGCTCTCTTGGATAAATCGGAGAAACCCAGGCGCTCGAGATGCTGCATCACGTTCTCGTAAACTACGCCCGATTGCGTGACTCGATTTTGAGACTAAAGCGTCGCGGAATTAGCATCTGAAGTTTTGGAGCTGGCGAAGCTCAGAAGAGGTGAGTTTCGGAATGTTGTCCCTGCCAGTACATGGCCTGGAGCATTTTGGCATCGTGATCGAAGTTGCGCAGCCCAAAGAAGCGGAGAATCCTCCAATTGCAACATTGGGAAGATCTGCAAGCTTGCTCTGGGTTGAAGTTTCTTAATGATAAAACCGGATGATTCGCCTGCTCGCACGCCTTTCCGTCTTGCACTTGCATTGTGGTAGGACGCGGCAGACGAACACTTGTTGCTCGCTCGGAGGCAGCAAACACTTTATGATGGCATGATTTCGAGCTGCTATCATTCCTCCCTTGTCCCTCGTTGTGGCGTCCTTGTAGAGATCCTCATAGCGCTGGTTGCGACTGATCGGTTTTGCTTAGGGTAGTGTAATGTAGGAGTATCCAACACCAGTATCTGCTGGATTTCTGGTAAGTCTTGTTCTGAAAGCTTGACCTGGACCAGAACTTGATGTTGTGGCTGCCTTGGCAGGGGATATTACATTTGGTCTAGACGGTCTCAGGAAGCTGTTGAAGTAACCCATTTGCTTGCATGTTCATTTTCGTCAGGTATTCCTTGTATTTTCGGGCTCCCATGCTTCTTTCGACTGGTGTGGGCTTGGATCTGAGTCGTCCCATATGATTTGCTAAGACCGGGGAGCGGGCGCTTTGGAGACTGAAGTTGAGGCCCAATTGGTCCCCTTCCATAAGCAAAAGGGTACCATAGGTCTCTTCCGAGTTAAGGTCGGTGAGATCTTTGATGCGTTCCTCCAACTTCTTCCAGAAATTCTTGATACTTCTCCAATTCTCCGATCCTCCCGACAACGAGGGTTGCCAGCCTCCTCCAACCACATTAACAACTCATTCGAAAACCTCACTACGGTGCCAATCGTCCTCATTGCGCTATCGAACGTGGTGTCGTTGAGGTTGGGGGTGGCCGCGCGATTCAGTGGTTCCATTCGGTCGAGACAACGACTGAAACCTCCAAAGGCATAAGAGAGTGCTTGGCGGTAGGCGTCTCAATTTCGTAGGTGATTCTGCACCGTCGGTAGGCGCAAAGATGTAGCCTTTAAGATGCGATCGTTCGAGTAGTGTCGAACAAGAATCTGCGACCAATGCTTGGGAATCGCCACTATGTACCACCCAACACAGAGTACATATCGAAACCACTGGGTATTGATAAGCCTTTGATGCTACGTTAGTGCGGCTCTCTGCAACGGGTCATTCGTGTTACCCGTCTGCCGCAATGTCAATCAAGGACGCTCCGTGGTGTTGGATGTCCTTGACTCGGATCAATCAAAAACACCGTCGTGTATAAGCAAAACAACGTCGCAGATTTTTGACTGTATATGTATATGACTATACATGTAGAAGAAAGGAGAAATCCAAGGTAAAGATGATACAGGAAAACCTGGGAATATATGCATGAATATTCGTGATGTTGCTGGGAAGAGGCATAAACAAGAGAGTCAAAGATGTAGAGATTGGAAGTAAGAGAGATTCTATATACTGTCGGACACCGACGGGACGTTCTTTCGAGTAGTGAACGCCCCAGATGAACGCTATAGGAGGTGAAGTAATAGAGTTGATGAATACTCATCAGAGAAGAGTTTTCGATGCATGCATGAATGATTCATGGTGAAGGTGACAGAGAACATATTGAGAGCCGTCTGATGAAGCCATAAGCTAAGACGAGTAGCTACCAAGCAAGACAAGAAAGTCCCCAAACAAGCGCCAATGATGTATGCCTCTGCCGACTTCGAGCAAAAGGGATAATCCCATTACTGATATAGAGAGATGACTGTATACGCTCATCCATAACAATAGAGCGGCACTCTCCGAAGGGGCTCGTCGAATTATGTAGTAAGTGTAAACATGTTGACCAACATAGATATGATTGGCACTCCAATTAGCAAAATCATTGTTCGCAGATCGGTTTTATTCTACGGAGATTAACAAAAGCAAAAAGCAGGTTGTCCTAATTCGACAGTAATTGTGACCTGAGCGTGGTAATTTTCTTGGCCAACAGGACCGACAGAGAACTTAGAAGGTGAGGCAATGTTGGTATCGATATACTTCATTTCGCACAAATTGCTCCTTTTCGTTCATCCTTGAATTCAAGTGATAACACCTAGGCTTACCTGAGAACGAACAATGGACCGAAGTGAAAAACACAGCTTCAAATGATGTTCTGAATGCAATGAAACAGGCAGGACAATGGGCCAATTAGGATTGTAGCTCATCATAGATGAAAGCCTGGTAGCATCCTGCTTAGTGTCTAATTGAGTTGGGCCCCACTGTGCTTTTGACGTGCTTCCTAAACGCCTGTAAATAGTTGTGCATCCCAGCTATTATCTCTACGAGAGAGTAAGGAGACTAATCGATACTACTTACGGAATGGTTATATGGTAGATACTTATAAGGATTCTTACGAATACGCTTTACTTAATTAATTTTATATAATGAATTAGCGCCAAAATTTTACTTCATGTCTGGATGGTATATCATTCTTCTAAAATTCCGATAATAAATTCTTGCTTACCCTTTCCTCAGGCTTAGTTGGCTAAAGCGTCGGTCTCATATGATTCCATATGATAGCGTGAATACATTCTAGATATCCGAAGGTCGTGAGTTCGAGCCTCACTCCGGACACTTTTTGATTTACTAAGGCCTTGTAAATGGCAATATTCTTTGATATCTATACCTGGAAACTGAGTGCTAACAACACACAAAGCGCGTCCTGCATGTCAAGCTGAATAAGTCTGATAAATGTTCAAAGTGAAAGTAATACTTCCTAGGGACGGGGTCAACAAAAATGTACAGAGAGTCAACACACTGGTGAATGACGAGCCGGGCTCATTCCATATGTGAAGAATCGATGGTAGCTTGTAGGATCTATTGCAGTTCTCCGAATTCCGATGATAGATGACAGCTAGAATAGCTCGTCTGCGACAGCGTCGAGCGATTGAACTGAGCGTACTCTCGATCACTTTTCAGGGGCCTTTCTGTATGATATGTCATGTTTCTTCTAAGAGGTGATGCCACCGTTGTGGACGAATCAATTGAGCAGTGCAAACGAGAAGCCTGCAAGAGGTGGAGGGCTCGACACCTCATCCTTTCAGATCGAGCCTCATCACTAGCGGCCCCATTTGACAATGACCATGATGATGTAGTATGACATGCCGTATGCAGTGCAAGCAATTGGAGACCAATCCGTAGAATGCGCCGCCACGACTGGACGCAGCACTCCCAAGTACCCCAGACAGGTGAGGCTAAAAAGTGTCCGTCAGCCCTAGAATTCTCCGAAAGCTGCGGAGATTGGTTGGTCCCCAATTCACCTCTGCTGCTTCCGCACCCGCAAAGTGCCCAAAGCTTTTCTTTTCTGCTGCCCAACGTATTATACAACACCCATATTCTAACCATACTTGCGTTCGAACGTACATAACCCCCGTCCCATTGATCTACTTTGCAGACTGTGGAATTGAAAAAAAGAAATGCAATAGCTCTAATCGCTCCGTCCAACAAAAACCCACCCAGTCGACCATGTGATATGAGCCTCTTCGATGCCATCTACCCTCCCCTCCTCAATACCCGATTCGCAATTGGGCCTCTCAGCCTCCGAGCTCCACATCCTCCGTCAGCACCAACAGATCGCGCTCTCTTCCGCGAGCAGCAGCGCCGCGCCGCACTATTCCCACTCGACCACATCGTCCCGCGGGCGAGGACATGCGAGGAGCTCAGCTAGCACGAGCCGGGCTGCGAGCGCGGCGAGCTCGGCGGGGGGTGGGAACAGACTGCTACTGGATGCGGGGAGTCTAGCGGTGCTGGGCAGTCACTTCGAGAGGTTGATGGGGGCTATCCAGAATCGGGTCCATACTGTAATTTCTCTCCCTTATCCCTTGCGCCGAAAGTGGAGCAATCCCCACTATATACGATCCAACTGACGCTCCCTTCCCCCACAATAGCTCACATCCCAGACCCAACGCTCCACCTCCCATCAGTCCTCCCGCGCCGCCTCCTCCATCGCCGACGCCGACCGAGAAATCGCCCGCTTCCGAGAAATCATCCGCCAGATCGACGAGCTCGAGGTCGAATTCGATAAAGTGCGGCATATTCGGGACATCGTCAAAGGTTTCCGAGCGCGGGTCGAAGGCCTGGAGCGACGAGTCGACAGTAGAGGAGGCGGAGGCAGGGGTTCGACCGGTAGGAGGTGATGGTATACCGCAGCTGTGGAAGTACTATGGACTGTATGTGCAAACGGGACCAGTGGCGCTTTGGGTATCCAGAGCGCCCAATACGGTCAATGGTGATTATGGGGTTTCTTTTCAAAGTAATGATTTGTAATTTGAGGCCGTACATGTTTGTTTGATGGATACCCGCTAGAACGAACAGAGCGCAAGCTTAGGAGGGAAACCAAACCCGATGTTTCATTATTTCCTTCGGATTCGTATTTATGTACGGAAAATATGTATCATCATCAGTCGGGAATTTATATACTCTTCATTCTGCTAGGAATGTTCATCTGAATACCTCATATCAGCTCCAACTGATGAATGCATATCGGAGGAAAGACGTGAAATCTCCAAACGCTCTGTCTCACGGAATTTAACGGGTAAGCAATAAGCAGCGCAATGAAACCTGATTAGCATACCAGACCCCTTTTGAGTCACGCATCTCCCTCAAGCATCGCCCCAAGAAACCCCACAAACCTTCCTCCCTACCTACCCTTCCACCCCCTATATCATCGCATCCCAAAACCCTTCACCGTCCCACCCCTTCTCCCCACCATCCCATCGCACCCCAAAAACCCTTACCAAAACACCCTTATTCCCTCTTCCACTCCACATTCCCTGCACAGGAATCGACCGCCAACCGACCACGAAGGCTTCCCCTCCAGCACCAGCATAGCATGCGTGACTTGATAGGGGGCCATATCACGGTCGTGCGAAGGGAGTCCTCATGGTAAGGCCAGAGCCCGGAGTTAATGAGATGTGTATTCGTCGGCGGATTTCGTGAGGGGAGAGACGAGTATAGAATTATGTTCGGGAATCCAGATCCTTTTTCTCTCTCTCACACACACACACAAGAAGCAGGAAGGAAGAGTTTCAGATAAGTACCTAAAGATATCGTCAGTGACAGATTTGAATAGTAAAGCATATGCCCACAAGCAAGAGCTTCGAAGTTACTACAAGATATGAGAAATCTTCAGACAAACACCCTCCACGAAAGAGTGTATTCAAATAACGTACCTAACACTATGAACACTCAGCAACAGTACAAAAACAGCCATTGAAGCTTCTACCGCGCCTCTTGACAATCGTCTAGAATGGGATGAGATGAACCTTTTTGAAGATTTTGGATTATAGATTCTCCTGCAATAGAGGCAAAAGAAACAAAAATACGAATTCGCTTTACACAGATTATTCCCCCCACCCCAAAGCTTCCCAATGGTACGGCGATGCCAATGGTTTATGAGTTGAGAATGTAACCGGATCAGGTTCGTTTCGGCGATTGAGGATAGGAAGGAGAAGGGTAGGAGGTGGGAGATGGAAGATGAACAATCTGTGCGATGGCTTTGTTGCACAAAACACGAGGTATGAAGCCGTGGCTTTGACGGAGGCTGTAGGGACAAGAAAGGGTGATGATTCTGCTACAAACCGCCGAGCAGTGTACACCAGGCTCACTATGAGAAGAAAGGGTAGCCTTTAAGGGGTGGTATCTCCCATATGGTTGAATACATCTGAAGCTGTGTTAGCTCACTTTGTTTAGAGTAGTTGATATAGTCTAGCACAGTATAGCAGGAGCAGCTCCGCTATGGCCTGGCTCTCACCGTACTCCTCTAGATGCCTGCTCTTTTCGTGGCTCGCCTGAGGGCTGGTAGCCTCACATCAACGAGGACTGCCTCACCAGGTCGTGCGCAGAGGGTTTGACAGAAAGTCACTAACAATGCATGCAGGGGACAGTCTAAATGACACGCGCTCATGTCTTGAGTCTTTGAGACACTGTTCTATAGGAAGATAATGGCTTTTAGCATCCATGACATATTGACCAGCACCTACAATGCCAGCAGCCGCTGCATTCCTTCAATCCCAATTCCGCCAACCCGCTAACTTCTGACTCCCCAATTGCGCAATCTCATTGCTCCTTCATAACGCCTTCGTGATGCGCCAAAAGGGTATAGAGAATTAACATGAAGCGCCTCGCCCCGAGGGTATGATTCATTTGTACACGTCGCACTGTTCATTAATGGCCAGGTCATTGGCGACAAATCACGTACTGTCTGAAGTCCCACCGCCATGACAGCCTCGCTCATGCCTCTTCATATTACTTCGCACGCTAAAGGCCTTGCCACATCCTTTGTGCGGACATAAGAATGGCTTTTCACCAGTGTGCGAATGGCTGTGGATCCGGAGACTAGAGGGTCGTGAGAACGCTTTGTTGCAGACTGGGCATACATATCGGTCTTGTGACTGGCCTGTAAAATTCGTTGTGGCTGACTGGGCAATATAGTGATGATGCTGGTGTTGTTGGAAGGAATTTGGATTATTGGAGTCTATCGGAGATCCATCTTGAGAATTGGGCATTGGACGCTCCGCCCCGCCAGGTGCGGCTGGTGGAAAATTGTTAGGAAGCGGTCTTTGAGAGTACATTGTCGGGTCCCCAGTAACATTGCCGGGCTGGACTGGCGGAGGATAGGAGTAGCTTGATGCAGTGGAAGGCGACGGGGGATAAGGAGAACTTTGGTATGGCGATCGGGAAGGGTGTGATGACATCGCATTTCCGTTATGAGAGGACGTTGGGTGAGGCTGACGCTGCTGGTGAGGCTCTAGATTGTTGACCGCCGGCCCAAAGTATTGAGGAGCAGTCGCTGAAGAGTGAGAAGATGCCGTGGATGGAGACTGGTGGCGAACGTCAAAACCAAGCTGTGGATCAATTGGAGGTGATGGCGGTACTGTATTAGGGTTGCTCACGGATGGCTGACCGTAATGCAACGGTCGGTGGCCGGTATTATGGTGCTCCCCTCCTTGGGGTTGTTGGTGTTGTTGCATATGGTGCCCGTCTACTTGCACTAGCAGTGCTATGAGCTTCGATGGCACCATCAGGCAGGGAGAACTAACAGTGCTGCTCTTGTTTGACTTGCGGTACCTCCATATGTATGAGGCTCTGTATTGAGGGTAATGTTCGAAGGATATTGGAGTCTTCTGGTGGCGAAGGTGGCAGCTGTGGTGACCGTGTATACAATGAAGACTGATGTATGTATGGGCTCGCGACAATGGCAGTCATGTCTTGCCTAGGGTCGTTCCGCAGGCGCGATTGAGTTTCTGTGACACTCGGCGGACGCGCACTCGGGGTGGGCTTTTGCAGTGTCTTTGCGTGAGTTCTATCAACGAGATTCGAAAGGTTCATATCTTCGACACGTAGACCCGTCAGTCAGAGCACGACGACACGTTGAGCCGTAGAAGCCACAAGCGATTAGGAAGATGAGACAAGGCAACGACGGTAAGCCATGGGAATTATCGGAAAGAAGAGAGTATGTACAAGATGGTGCCTGTCCACACAGAGCAGAGCAACGAAGCTTTCCATGGACTTACAAGGGTGAGAAGGAGAAATCCGTAAGTGGTTGGCCCCTAGTCCTTGCTTGGGAGAATGCTTTCGAATGCGTCAATGGACGTGGAGCACAGCTTGGGACTATGCCTACGTAGGCGATTGAGGTGTGAGCGATCTCCAAGTACCAGGTGCAACGGGCGAGGATCAGTGGGGATTAGATATGCCGAGGAGGCTTGCTAGACCCGAGCCTTTGAGATCCTGGCTGACGGACCACGCCAGATCTTCAGCCTGCCTCCCGAGAGACGAATAAGGTAAGGATGGTGTGACTGGTCCTAGTAAGGTATCCTTGCCCTTTCGACCGTTGGAGTCTTGGAGGGGGGGGCGGTGGGCATGGACGACAGGTCTGGAACAGGGGAAGAGGGATGTGATGCTTTGGATGCTTGGACGAAGCGCAACGCAGAATCGGTTAGGATGGAAGACGTTCCTTCCAGATGGCCTAACCCGTAAAGGAAGCAGGACGGAGCGGCCTTGTGGATGTACCGGCCGCGAACATCCCAATTCACATTTCGATTCCCACCTCTAGCCTCAAGTGGTTCACGATCATGCGATAATCCCCTTCTTTCGGCTTGACCTCCTAACAGGGGAGAGGGTCAAGTCAAGTCTGGGTCTTTGATTCTTGAAGATAAAGTACTTACACGTAGGATTCAGGCGCGCGTCAAACAAGACGGAGTTTCAATAAACTTTGGATTTTATTGTCTAATATTTACCTCCATCTAGAGCTATGTATGAAAAGATCAGAGAATGGAAGAGGTGATAGATGAGACTAATGTTGGTCGATAGAATATTGGACAACGACATCAACAGCGGTTACCAGAGTCCATCATATCTTGTTACAGCGTGTTTGGCCATGATGGTGGTCTGATGTCCTCCTACCGTCGGCCGCCCGTTAGGCTACCTTCATATGCTGTGATCTGCACTCCTAAGGGATCATGATGCATATTGATCGGCAACACTGCCTGTAGCGCAGATCAGTGCGTGGGTTCGAGAACCGCAAGCGTGGATGGGTAACTTTCTCCGCGCCCAGAGCCACGTTTTCGTCATCTCTTGGGCAAAATCAAGGCCGTGCGCCACACCATTTACGGGCTCAGTTTTAATTAAATCCTGAAATTATTTACCACATTGGTAATCGACAGCACACTTTTCCTACCACTTGACTATCTTCACACGAGTACCAGCACGATAGGTGGGATATCTGGATATCCCATCCATCATGCAGGATCTGTGTTGTCATTGGCTGCCACTGTTATCAAAGTATCTAGTTGTAACTACTAGTCCGTGGTCCTGGTACATGCTTGTGATGTATCTCCCGAGCGTCCAGGAGATATCTTCCATCCAAAATCGGGCGGCACAGCGATCATGCATGCACCAAGAACGGTTGTGGCCAACTGCAGATCTCCATAGTTCTAACGGTGGCCATTGACGATACTCTAGTCTACATAGGACTCCCAGATCGCGTGAAATGTGTGATACCTTGTGCGCCGTCTCATATGCCGGCAGGCCAGACTGGTCAAGATCTGTCCCTGTGGTTACATTGACCGTGCGTTCAGTAAGCTTTGCTTCGTCAATTAATTGACAGCGGAATAATGACTGTTCAATAATGCTCCGAGACCCACAGCAGCTGTCATAATCTGTAGGCGCCGAGAAGCTATTCCTAATCTAGTTACTTCTACTTTCGTCATCTCACAGCCGCCAAGCGTCGCGTATAGCCGTGAGCGACAGGACATAGCCCACGAATGATCGATTGTTGATTCTTCACTGAGTTCTAAGTTGTGAAGGTTTATCTGCGCAATGCTTTGGCCTATAGGATACACCTTCCCTGCATGGCTGCAAACCCGTATAGGAGCTGGCGACTAGGGGGGCCCCGATTACCGCATTCATCCGTGGATTTGCTCAACGTGAGGACGACGCCAGACTGGACCGTCGCCATTAAAAAATGCCCCAAACGTCATTGTGCAGCTTACCATTTTCAATAAGATGATGAACGGCAACTCGCTTTTGTCCGTCATGTCCGTCATGTCCGTCATGTCTTCGCAGACTTCGAGCTATGAATGCAGTTTTAAAAAGCTCGGGGAATACCGAAAGGAGGATTTTCTGCGATAATGTAAGGGGACCGTACGGAGTATCTGGACGGCGCGGCTAGAAAGATATTTTCCTTCGGAGGTCACACACGCCAATGAGAGTCTCAAAGTCTCGCAGTAACGCAAGGCAGGACCGTGGCCATTGTGACGAATACTCTTACTGAGCAGACCCATCGCTTACCCTTAGTCGGTCTTAGGAGACGAGGAATACCCAGTTTCCACTGTTCACTGTCACCTGCATTCGATTTCCTACGTTGCACGCGGTCCTTTGTTGCGGGAGACTGAAACTTATCAGAGGACAGTATTATGTTGCACTGTTCATGTTCGATGTAACAGCTGTTACGGACATCAACGTCTCAATGAGTCTTCGAATGCAGATACTGAACGACCTGCGGTTGCCGATCCTGCGAGGTCCTGCATACCTGCTGCAATCGCGGCTCCGTCTGACGTCTTGCATAAGTCCCGAGCTCTAGGTGCAGACGACCACCATTGCAAGCCCCCACGGTCAACTTCTGTGAGCCGCACCAAATGTAGTGGCCCCAGGCGTTCGCATAGAGGGTACAAGGGTTTGCATGAGCCTGATCCGGTCATCAAACTGGCCAGGCACAGATCGACGTTGTCGAGCTCTAAACGAGCCTCATCCAGGTTGTACCGAATGCACTAGCTATCAGTCGGCCGTACCTACCCTGAGATTCTTCAGAGAGTGTGTCTTGCCTCTATACGGTCTTGTTCTACGTATAACATTCAAGCCTTGGCGCCATTATGATAACAACAGGAATTCGTGCCGTACCCAGCGAGGAGCAGCCTGTACAGGTCAGTAACAGATCCTGTTTAACATGACGACCTTGCGGACATCCTACAACGATTAGCATTCTCTGACATCAGGACCTGTTTCTGTTCGTTCAGCCGAATCTACGACGCATAAATATGGTACACTAATGGCGCAGGAGTCTCGTTTCCAACGCGCACGAGCATTCTTGTATCTTGATTTCGCTGCTTCTCTTATACAACACGAGCGAATACGACCAAAACCCCCAATGACCTGTAGCTGGTAAATAGCACGTCACATTCATGATAGGCCAGGCATGGGAATACAGCGCAGATCTTCAGGATGAATTGGGTATCAGAGCGCAGGACGTAATCTCGCTAAAAGATGCATCTGGACAGAAGAAAGGGATAATAAATCGAATGAAGATTGATCCGTAAGCAGCAGCGCTCGGCCCGCCCCCATGATCCCCTATTCCGGCTCCAGTACGGACAGGCCCATACACTTTGCCACAGCCTCGGCAGACTGTTGTATGAGGCTATAGACGTTGACTTATATGGTTGCTGCCCACGATACTCGTCGCTTACCCTTTGAGATGCTATAATACGCGGATATCCTACGCTGAACATTCGCCTCACCAACAGTCTTAGTGGAGTCGTTGTACATGCGGCACTAATGTAATTTCTAATGTGCACAAGCGTGTCGAGTCTGTGGTATGGGCCCGAGAGGCGTGGTCCGTCATGGAAGCCTGAGCTCAAATACTGAACGAGATCACTTTGACCATAACAGCAATCTATCTCATCCCATCCCATCCCATCTCAGCAGTCTGACTTCGGAACGCTAGAAAATCCTATACGATCTACATTATAGCATAGCTAATCTACGACATCAACATGACTACCTGAGATACACGAAAGAACAACTGTTACAAGTACACATGACATAACCAGTCCGATCACCCAAGCAATCATGACACCAAGCAAACATGTACCCACATAACAAAATAAAAACACGCCGAATGTCTCTCATCTCACATTACCTCATATCATCATGAGTATCCCCAAACCAGAAAGACTTTTCCCCATCCCATCCCTGATCTGAAACTCTCCACATCTCCCACCTCATCCAATCTCCCATGTCTCCCTTACTTATTAGTCCCAGGATCGCGCACCTGCCGAAAGCACATCCCTCCGGCTGTAACTTCATGATGCTGACGTCTCAAGTATTCCATGCTACGGAGGTCACGTTGCAAAGTCCACACGCTAGCATCACGGGCGAGGTTCAGTGGTCGGCATTGGGCCCGACGGTTGCGTTGGTAGCATTAATTGGTGGTGAAGAGGTCGTTGATGTCTTTTGCTGGATCAGGGAGTACATTATGTATATGGTCGTATGAGATTAAAAAAGGATAATTCCATGAATTGAATTTGGTCACAATCTCTTCCCAGCCAGTCACGACAACATAGTAGCCCAAGCAAACATGTAGAATAAATTGATAAGATCTATCATGGCGCAGGCCCTTATGAGCGACACCATCAAGACTGCCGCAGTCGATGTCCGTCCTGCCATGAACATAGAACAATGCACGGGAAACACATAGTGGACCCCAATAAAAGGGGCGGAAACGCCTGTACGCTATGCTCAGCAGAGATCTCTATGTACTGTATGCGTGGGTAAGGCATAGTGAATCATTACAATTAAAAGACCCAGTTCGTGCGATAGCATGCCTCGTGGTAAGAGCTCCCCTCTGGCAGACGGGTATCCTGTGATTTGATGATCATGAAGTCGTAAGAATATCCTCTACTCTCTCAACTTTTCTTTCGACTCTGCTTGCTCTTCGCTCAGCCTCTCATCAAGCAAATCTTCTCTTTCCTTGCCGTGCCTTGACCTCTTGATATTTAGAGCCCCCTCGCCACTCAGCGGTGTTCGAGCTCTACGCTGCCCGGCCTCCCTCAGGCTCCCGTCACTAGTCATTGGCCGAATATCTGAGGCACTCCATATACGGGAGTTGCGAGTGCTGTGATCGAAGCGTGAGTTGCGATTGCTATGCTCGGGGGAACGATTCGAAAGGTCAACGTTGCTGAAATCATGAGTGCTCCAGCTAGTCCGATGGACGCGTGCACCGAATGGAGGACCAGTTCCCGGACTATCGAGATGAGACTGCAGGCTGTTCTTGCGACTAGGGCGTGCAGTTCGAGGTCGATGGACTGGATTAACGGAGACACGAGAGCCCATGGGGTCGTGAACGCTGCCGATAAAATCATCATCCTCATCTTCAATCTTTGGGTGCCGGCGTACGGAGGCCACGTTAAAGTATGGTCCCTTTGGCTCCTCTGGCGGAGGTATTGGTGACGGCGGAAGGTCGGGAGCTGTTTTCGCAACATGAGCGTAGTATTTCTGGCGGATCTTTTCCCATTTCCTGGGTCTGAAGCTCTCGTTATTGCGGGAAACAGACATGTAGCTTGAGATAGCTCCAATGACTATGGAAGTCAAGAGGACAATAACCAAGATGCCTTGGATAACGATAATGACAACACCGATAACCGTTGTGGTTATTCGCGGTAAATTGAAACGCACGTCGAAAGCTGCTGACAAAGCTACCGTGGAGACCTTGCTGAAGCCAAGAAGGTAGACCATCAAAGCATTAAGGCGAGCACCTTCGAAAGGCTTCAACGTCACTATGATGATGAGGGCGATGATTTCAACGACAAGCAGACCGAAGACTTGAGTCATCGGCTGCCCTGCGGCTCCTCCGTAGAAGCAAGCACGGACGAATTCGTACACTAGCCAGACAGCGAAAAACCACCATCTTGTCCTTCGGAATCGTGAAGCTAGCCAGCCGAATCGCTTGGTGTAGTCTTCGTCGTCATGTACACTTATTCGTTCAACGTAATCGTCAGTGTACCGAATTTTCCACCATGGTAAGGTACCAACGGAAACTTTCAGCGCAGATTTCTCCGACCTGTGGCTTTCGAGCTTGAATCCATACCATGGAATTGGACCGACAGCCTTGGTCTTCTCAATGTGTAATCTGTCCGGCACTGTTTCGTAGTGCCCCAAACGAAGCCGATAGAAGCAAGCATAGCCGGCAACGCCAAACATCCCCACGAAAAGTACGATGAAGACGATAGCCGCGATGGCTGTTGGTCCAGGCGAGCCCTTGTAGGTGAATTGAAAAAGCGCTAGGAAGATCATCATAAAGAACCCGGTGAAACAGGCCCGAAGTGCAGCTTGTACAGTGTATGCAATCCAATGAGCCCTGAAATGCGCTAGCCGCTGAGTTCTCACTAAATTGATCTTGCTCAAGCCCTCAACCATCCATTTGAGAGCAACGACTGCGGCCACAATGAGGACGATGAGGAAAATGAACCATAGGAATCCGGTCATAAACGCGTTCGATGCTGGAATACCCTCCGGAGACAGCGTACCAGCAAAGCCAGAGTAGTTGCCTGGTATGGGCAGGCCTGGCTTGACAGGACTTCCGTACCAAGAGTATCCATCTGAAGAATTTGCGAGTGCTCTTTTGGCGATGTGATTTTCTAGGTTCCTGGTTTGCAGCATCCTTGATTGATCTTCCATGGACTCGGTATATCGTCTGAATATATTTAGGCTTGACCGTCTGTAAATTTGCGAAAGCTGATAGCCACCGCCAATATTATTGGCCGAGGCACCTGTACTTGCTGCTCCCACGCTGCTAGTGTTGCCCCTGTTGGACCCTAAGAATTGGTTGATACTGTTCTGCATCGGCTGACTGTATATCATACCCGCGCTCCACGCAAAATTGCTCCACCAGGCCGTTAGCACGCTCGGCCAGTTCATCGACAACGCTCCAGTGTAGAAGATGTGGTGGAATATTGCGAAGACGACGAAGATCGAAAGCGAATGAGCGTAATGCGTACGCGTAGTAGGAATGTGGTCACCGTAGACGGCTGTAGCAAGAGATGCGGCCATAGCGACAAGCGTGAAAATACCTAGCACGGTGCCAACAGACTTGGGCTGCGAGAAGGTTACCCCGTTTGTCACGACTGCAGAGTAGCACCCGATCTCTGACTGCGTTGAATTGCCAAAGATACGTAGAATTGCTTGACCTTCGAAGTCCGGTATGCTCAATGCGATAGAAGGAATGTTGGCAACGTCAGACTGGGAGACAGGGATGATACCATTGGCTTCGATGGAGACACTACGATTCATGGGACAAAGACTATGTCATGTCAGTATTATGTGGGTGCAGTGGCCGGCCAGCTCACCTGTATATCTGCGCGTTACAAGGGTTGAAGGTGAGGTCGAATCTAGACTCGCCGTAGGCAAAGACACCGATGAACACTGAGAACTTCAGACACCACTTCCATCGGATCTTGAAGGACAAGAACACGTACTCATAATGCTTTCATTAGCGACGTTGGTATTCCCTTCCAAATGAAACAGCACCGTCATATTGTCTTGGTAGTATGCGGCATCGAATCTTGTAACGTTTATGAGCGAGCTGCCAAGACAATCACCAAAGGACTGCGTATAGAGTGCTGGCTTCCGGTCATCGGCAAGGTAAACTGTGTTACCAGCAGCATTTGTACTCTGCACATATTGGACATCTTTGGTTGAGGTGAACTCGACGAGCGAGAGGAATGTCACCAAGAGGAGGAGGAGGTAGGACCAGCTGGTACCGCTAGAGGCCGATCGTGGGAACGCCATTGCAAGGCCTTGAAGATAGGCCGTGAGTGCGTAATGGGACGAGATATAGATATCAGATATCGCGGTGGATTGAGAGGCTGCAGTTCAGCTACGAAGCTTCAAGTAGGACGAGGCCGAGATCTGCTCACGACAGTTTGTGTGATGACCGGCACATCACGAGCGTCGGCGGTCGATAACGACAGATGGTAGATGCGTTTTCATTGCCTGCTTCACCTCACGATACAGATGCTCGTAGTGACAAACAAGCTCACGTTGTGGTAGCGTCAGTGGAACGAATGAAATGCAAAAGACATCGTCCGACGCTAAATAAAATCATTGAAATCTAGAAGTGGCTAGGCGCCAAGCTGATCGGGAGCTCGGGAAGTACCCGCCGACCTTGTGTCAAAGCCTTCACCAAATCTGAATGCCGTTGAAGTTGTATGAGATGTTCAAGCATCAAGCTGTAATCTATCTAATAGCGCATCGACTTTTGCTAGCAATATCTGATAATTAATCGCGTCTCCCTCTAGCTCGTCCCCAGCAATTTCTCCATCCAGAGTCCTGATCACCATTTGGTTCTGGACTGAGCCATCTCCGTGGAGCACTACGCCGACCTCGATACCTTCATCTTCGGGGACCTTCGGGTCAGTATTCACATCGGTACCTCCTGAGATTGGCTCAGCTTCTTCCTCCAGCATGTCCTCGATACCAGAGTCCTCGAAGCGTAGTCGGAAACGTTCGGATAGATAGTACCTGATATCGTCAAGGAGCTCAATAGTATCAGTCTTTTGCCTGCTCTTAATTCTTTGCGCACTCTCTCGGACAAGGTCTGCGAATTCCTCCTCGTCAATATACGATTCCAGCCGGTATGCGAAGTAGCGTGCGCCGAACTCTTCGAGCCTTGGTACGCGCGTCAACCACCCTGCTCGAACGACATCGTAGATATCTAAGTCATCTTGCTCTGCTATACGGTTTTCAGAGCTGTCTGATCGAGCAGGTATCTGAGACATGGAGCCATTCCCAAGCGTGCTGATGACCACTGCAGCCTTGAGCTTCAACTTTTCAATCAGGAGAAGGTCCGCAGCGAAGAGCACGTCAATGGCGAGCTCTAGTGGCATGTCAGTCTTCTCCGTATAGAGATATCGTAAAACGATCTCCAATACTTCTCGGGAGCAGTCTATAGGGATGATTTGCAAGTATTCTGTATCTTGCGCCTCTCGGAACGCCGACGAGAACATTGTCAGGAAGAACTCCGATCGAATAATCATCGCACGGTGAACGGGGAAAAGGACAGACTTTCGAGGACTCCGCAATCGAGAAGGCGAACGAGAGGTCTGCGAAATTGGACCGATGGGGATGCCGTACGGTGGCTCGAGGGTGCTACGAGTCACACGTGGCAGATCCTCGTTGACAGCAGGTACTGTCTCTGTGGCCTCTTCAGGATCGTCGGCTTGCAGCAGAACATCTGCAAATGTGCTATTATTCCGGCCCCATCTCACATTGGTCGCTTTGGTCGTGTCCACCATAACTCTATGCTTTAAGACACTGTTCTTGAACCATGTGTACATCTGATTCCGCCCTTTCTCCACCTCATCGGACCTCAACTGTCTAGCGATCCGGCGATCGTTGCCTTCCAAAATGACATCCCAAAGACTTCTAATCTCTAATTGTCTGCTTATCTTGTCCACGCCTTCTAAAACCTCGTCTTCCGAGAAACCGGTCCCTGGTCCCCCTCCCACATCGTTGGGAACCTCGCCGAGATAAATGTACCGTATCGCTATTCCGAAAGCTTGAGGAGGAATCGCGGGAGGCAACCTCCATGATGTGGTATCAGGCGCATTCTCAAGCTTCTTAGAGAAATAAGGGCTCCGCGCAGATAGTATGAGTTTATGTAAATGAAATGTCTCTCCTGCCCCAGTCACGAGTATATCCGAAGTCTGAGGATGCTCCCGCGTTAGGAGGGAAAATATGTGAGATGCAAAAGGCTGTAAGGGATCTGTCGATTTACTGTAGTCGTATGAGAGAAGGAGATTTCGTATTCGATCATTGAGCGCATTATATAGGCACCGCTCGCCCTGGAATGTATCTCGTTCGCAGAGCGCGCCTGACTCCAGTAGTAGCTGTGCCACTTCGAATTGGCCGCATAAGCTGGCCTTGCCTTGAGGCGTTAGCACTCAACTCTGTGGCGACTGGGATGGCCCTTACTAGGATCAAGGGCGTGTAATCAAATTTATCTTTCGCGTTGATGTTGGCTCCCTCCGTTATCATTTCCTGACAGACTTTTAGATCTCCCCGGCGGCAAGCCTCACATAGCATCAGAAAATGTTTGCTGTCATCCAAGGGACTGTCTTCCTTGAGCGTGCCATTCTTGATGAGTTTGTTCTCCTCTGCTAAGCTTGCTTCTATCTCGTCTTTCCGAAACACCATCCTGTTCTGAGCTGTCCAGCAGCGACGAGGACCGTAACGGAAGAGAAAAAAGAATAGTTGATCATGATGAACATTATGGAAAAGTGAGAATCACAATCTTATCATCACGTGACGGTTGCTCGGTCGACCAGCGTTGGTAAACATTAGCGATTGAACTCCAGGGTACTTCGGATATACCCTAGAGCCTCACTTCAACTCGAAGGATTTCTTTCACAATGGTGGCTCTTCCTGCGTGACTTCTACAGTCTACATCTGCTTATATCACCCTCGAGAAAAGAGTAAACTTCTCACAGCCAACATGGCTACCCCAACAGAAGCAGAGAAGTATGAAGTTCTTGAGACTATTGGTACGTGCTCAGCAATACTCCTATATACGGTCAAGCTCAGTCTGACCATGCATCCAGGTCGCGGATCTTTTGGTATCATTAGAAAGGTCCGCAGAGCTTCCGACGGTCACGTATGAAACCCTCCAAGCTCCTGCAAACCTCACTGCTATTGACGCTCATCCGTACAAGATACTATGCCGGAAGGAAATCCAATACATCAAGATGTCCCAAAAAGAGCGAGAACAACTTCACGCCGAATTCTCCATTCTGAACTCCCTCAAACATCCCAACATTGTCGCCTACTACCACCGAGAACACCTTAAATCAACGCAAGAACTATACCTGTATATGGAATACTGTGGTGGCGGTGACTTGAGCAAAGAGATCCAGAAACTCAAAGACAACAATCAGTACGCATCTGAGGAATACGTTTGGAGCATATTCTCTCAACTCATTGCTGCCATGTACCGGTGCCACTATGGCGTCAATGCGCCAGAGGTCGGAAGCAACGTGATGGGACAGAAGACCGGCCTTCAACCCCTGGGGCTGAAGGGTAAGAACCAAGTTATGATTCTACATCGAGATCTCAAGCCAGAGAACGGTGGGTCTTTGCGATGGTCTCCTGAGGCCTCAAGTGCTGATGTTATGTAGTATTCCTCGGGGCGGACAACTCCGTCAAGCTCGGCGACTTTGGGCTGTCGAAGCTGATGCAGTCACACGACTTTGCCTCAACCTATGTCGGAACCCCCTTCTACATGTCTCCCGAGATATGTGCCGCCGAGCGGTACACACTTCACTCTGACATATGGTCTCTGGGTTGTGTGATGTACGAACTATGTGCGAAGACTCAGCCGTTCAATGCCAAAACACATTTCCACTTAATACAAAAGATCAAAGAAGGTCGGGCAGATCCATTACCAGCAATATACTCTCCAGATTTGCAACTCGCTATTAGGAGCTGCTTGAATGTCAACCCTCTGAAGCGACCAGATACTGCGAGCCTCCTGAATCTTCCTGCAGTACGACTAATACGGAAAGAGAGGGAGGTAGTAGAGCTGGGGAAAATATTGAGGACGAAGGAAGAGCAAGCACTGCGAAAGGCGCAAGAAGCCGATACTAAAGCGTCGAGTATGGACATTGAAAATAAGAGAATAAGAGTCGCGCTAGAGTCGACGCTAAGGCGTGAATGGGAGGTCAAGGCTCGGCTTGAGATCGATCGTCAAACAGCGATAGAGAAAGAGAAGCTCCAGAAGGTTTTCGAAAGTGAGATCCGGAGGCGGGTCGATATAGAGGTGCAACGGCGACTCCAGGAACTAAGCGTCTCGAGAGAGTCCACGCCACCAATCCCTGATGATGTTCAATATTCATCAGTCAGCACCAGCGCTGATACAGAGTTCCCATCAACAACAGATCTAAGTAGTTTGTCTGTCGAATCATCTCCAATGGTAGCGTCGAAAACGCCACCAAAGAGAAGAGCTCGCGGTCCTCTATCCCGGGCTCGTACAAATTTCGACTCACCAATGGACGTCCATATGGCCGATCCGTCTCCTATGTCGATCGCCTGTTTGGCATTGTCGCCCCGGCGAACAGCTGCCGCCAACTCGAACAGAATCCCCAATAGCAAAAACATATTTGCTGCTGGCGGAGCTTCGAAGGACCGGTTGATATTACAACCATCTTCACCACGCTCATCGATCATCCATGAGGATGATGAAGACACACTGCCCGATCTTCCCTCACCCACTCGACCCCCCTCTGGCCTACCTGACCCCTTCAAGGTCGCAGGTCGTCCAGGTCTTCTGCGGCAAAAAACAGCCCCGATGAATCGTCTTAGCGGTTACGCTCAACCCACATTGTTTCCCCCACCGAGATCCGACCGACCATCTCGAGTCCCGTCCCCACCAAGTCCGAAGATGTCAGGTTTATCACCAGCCCGCAAAGCCCCAGCTAAACCAAACACTAGCGGGACCGAGAACGATATGTTCAAAGCCGTCATGCAGCGCAACTTGCTGGGTCAGAATGGAGGTGGTAGGACGTTGGTCGAGCTGGCTCAGGCGAGAGCAGGTGGTACCAGCCAAGCGCAGAAAATCGAGAAGGACCTAGGTGAAGATTCAAGCAAGGAGAATTTGAGGAGTAGCGGAGAAGTACCCATCTGGGATCCCGAGAGAGATGAAATGCCAAGTCCTTTCCTCGTGAGAGGTGGCAGGGGCATGAGGAATTTATGATCGGCATTGGTGGTATACGAGCGTTGATGCGCGAAGCAGAGAGCTATGACCTCTGACGATTTTCGGGCATTCTGCGTGTCTACTGCTGTGTATTGAAGATATACGTGATGCCGATGAAGCTTTGAGGGCAGGGGTTTTCAAGCATCTGGAATTGTTTGTGCGACCATGAGTGTATTCTAGTCGGAAGAGCTAGAAATTTCGGAGAGTTGCAAGCTTCACCCGAAGAGATAAGCAAAAGATGCACTTCGGGGCAAAATAATAGATTCGAAAAATGCCCAGCCGTACACGAACACTGGCCTACTATGATTGAAATTGCGACCAAAGCAAGGGAAGTACGGAATAAAATCGTTTTCAATACCTACCCATTTTTACCCATACCACTTGTCCTCTAGAATCAACCCATACAGGTCTGTAGCAAAGATCCGAAGCGGTGTCATATCGCAACCGTTCGGACCTGACCCGCAGGAGATCCCACATTTGTAGGTCAATATTAGGTACAACTGCTCCACTGCCAATTCACAACACAAGACCAGCGGCTCCATTATATGATTGGCGGCGGAACCTGCATTTGAGTCGTACAGCAGTGTTCTCCATAATGTGACAATGTACTCCTTCCATCGAGCATCCTGTAGCGAATAGTGATTCAAAATGCTGTATGAGTGGCTGCTGCGTGATGGACGTTTCCGAGAAAGGCGCTTGGATGGCGTTTCGGATCGCGAAAGGGGTCCTCCTGCATATCGATATCGACGTTCAGCAATATTTGCCAGCATTGTATTGCAGGCACTTGCAACTACTTCAGCCTTGGCGAAGATGCGTTGAGGTTGGAGATTGCCGCATTGGACGAAGTGGACCCTCCAATTTACCCGGAAAGATGAGCATTGAAGGACAGCCAATCATGCATAGCCGAGCAGGTTTGAGGCTTCACTCACCGCCAAGAAACGTGGCCTCTATCTCGAATAGGAAATCGAAGCTATTCATATCTTCTGGCTGTTGGTTCCGATTGAAGGATCGACGGCGCCAGGCGGTTGTCAAAATTCTTAGCCCGTCCTTTTTGGATAAGCCGGGCCAGCAGGCTACGATCATACGATGTGGGAAAGAACAGCGACGCTCGAGACTGCGAGAGATCTGCCATTCACTATCCCATCATGGCGGCCCTGTCCTTTTCATTACCATATCAGCCACGGAGCGCTCGGCGTAAGAATAGAGTGCTTCTCGGGTTTTAAAGTTTGAGCTTAGCAATTGATCATCATCGCCTTCTCTGTCGGAGTCCGAGCATGAGGATTGTCGAAGTACTTTGAAAACATCGCTCGCTCACGTATCGACGACTATACCCAGCGGACCTCAGGAACGTCTATTTTTAGGTCAAGAGCACTGGCGTCGACGAAGTGGAAAGCGGACTGACGGAGATCGTACCGTGATCGTCGGTCAAGTCAAAGTACCGCTACACTCGTTGAGAAATTTTACCTTACCGCCGGTACCGTTGAATATCGATGTGTGGAGCATGCAACGTTGAAGGCAGTCATTAGCCATAGAATACAAGCTTTGAGTGCGCCCGTTGCCAATGGTAGCAGACTGTGGGCGAGGCTTGACCGACCCGTTAACGAGGGATTCCTCCCCTGGTATACCACAAGGAAACACTGTATTCCTACTGTTCCCAGGCATTGTCGCTGCGGCTGAAACGAGTCAACCTGGGCTGTAACTTAGACATAGAATAGTGAAACGTTGGACAATGGTCTCTAACAAAAGAATTCAATCAGTGTGAATGCATAGCCATCCATCAGACAACACCCCTCGCCCGTTGTACTTCGCCAAAGTCAGCAGTAAGGTAATAGTAATTTTACCATACCAACTCTCATGCACGAGTGAGGAGTTAGTTTTCATTTCAAATCCCTGTCGCCGACTTCCGCCTTGCCCAATCTAAGGCACTAAAAGTCTAAAGCTCTGCTAGTTCGTACTACCTCCCAGAACAATTCCCACAAGTACATCACTCCGTACTTTATCTACCTGCAATACGTACCGACGACAGCATCATCTGGTCCATCGCCATTCACTCGCTTCCTATTTCGCGATCACTAGCAGTTGCAGTCGTTGAGGAGACAACGGTCCGGACAAGAGAAGACATTCGTGTCGAGCTCACTTCCAGCTGAAAGGTTATCCCGAACACCGTCCGTTGACCTCCAAATTCTCCTGCCACCATCAGGCGTCCACTCATTGGCATCCCTTCGTCTCTACACTATCTTATCGCCTCACGCTCGTTACGCAGCACTCTGATCCTTCGACGAGACCATCCTTGACAACCCTTATTTCGGGCGCAGTCTGGACTGATGTTGGGCATAAATACTTGAGATTGGGACAAGCGGAATAAAGAAACACATCATTGCCACGATTGCGGCTCATCAGGACCGGATCTATTTGGATAGCTTCGCTGCACCAACTACTGCTCTTCTTAAGTCGCATACACAATGGCGCCTTCCCCTCCAAGGTTACGCATTCTATCAGGTAGGGACACTAGCTCTTAGACAACTCCATTTCACCGTCCTTCGCCTATGCTAGGGATGCTTTGCCTACGTGAAGTCTCATTACTATGGAAGCGAAGCTAACACGTTATACTGTCATTACAGTTGGCGGCAATCCTATCTCAGCGTTCCTGTCCTGGCGCCTTCAAGCTACGAATGCTTGCGATGTAACGCTGGTATGGAAATCTGGGTATGAAGCGGTCTCACAGTATGGCATATCTTTCAAGTAAGCATTTCTGCGCCCCGATTTCCCAATGGTGAATATCGCAACTAACTTCCCCACAGATCTAAGCTCTTCGGTAATGAACGATTCAAACCCCGTCATGGTGAGTTGAAATGCCTTCTTCAGTCGATCGGTGCAGACCCTCACTAACATATTACAGTCGTTAGATCTCCAGACGATGCTGCCGGCAAAAAGGCGGCATTTGATTACGTCCTTCTGTGTGTCAAAGCGCTACCAGATGTCTACGATCTAGCGGCCGTCATCGAATCCGTCGTCACTCCTCAGCATACTTGCATCCTTGTCAATACTACACACACGCTTGGCGTCGAATCACACCTTGAACAGAGGTTCCCGACCAACGTTGTGCTTTCGTTGGTATCAGGAGCGGAGATCACACAGCTTGGAGCGAGTGAATTTGAACATACTGGGGCCACGGATATCTGGGTTGGTCCAGCCAACAAGAATGATGCTATTCCAGCCGCGATCCAGAATGACATGGCGGAAGCGCTTGCAATGACCCTGAGCACCGGTCAAGTTGACTGCAAAGTTTCCCAAAACATAAGACAACAGCAATATGAGCGCATGATTGGGTAAGCTTGTACGACGAAGATGGTACTAGAGCACGTGCTGATATCGTCTAGGCCCATTGCATTTCATCCTCCTAGCGTCCTCTTTGAGGTACCCTCGCATGCGGAATTACTTGAGAAGGTCGGCGTACGTGTGATGATATCTGACGTGATGGACGAGCTCCTTCAAATCGCGACGGCTCAGGGCTGTTCTTTCGACGAAGACTTCAAGCTCAGGACTATACAGAAGATGTCCGAGCCGTCACCATCGTACAGCATAATGTATCAAGATTTCATGGCGAAGAGACCGATGGAGGTTGAAACCTACCTCGGATCCCCCATCAAGCTTGCTCAGGATACTGGAGTCAGAGTGCCTCGCATCGAGACTCTATACGCTCTGCTCCATCATTGCAACATTGTTAATCAACAAAGGCCGGCAGTCGCTCCATCTGTCTCTCCCAATCCACCGCCGGGTTCTGCTCCTCCTCCTCGACTCTCTTCCACAGGTCCACGACCACCAATGAATGGCAATATGAACGGAGGCATGAATGGCAATGGCATGCGTGGAGGAAGGACTCCATCGATGGGGCCTTCCATGAGGCGCGGGCCAGGGCCGCCCATGATGAACGGATACCCTTCGCGACAATCTAATGGTTATAACCCTCGTGGACCCCCACCAAACCAGCTGTCTCGACGGCCCTCGTTTGAAGGGGATGACCTAGGTGAATTCAGCCATCTGGTATTATACGATGACATTCCTGAAGGGGGTGTGGCTCCAGGGTATGGCGATATGAGCAATAGCACAAACAACTCTCAATTGGCGATTAGAGAACGAGAACTGAATCTACGGCAAAGAGAGCTTCAGCTGCGGGAACAAGAATACCACATGCGCAGAGGACCTAGAAGGCCACCGCCTTCTCACCATGGGGGTTTTGATGATGACGACGATGACGATGACGACTTTTTCGACCCGATGGCTGCTCGTGGGCCTCCCATACCTGCTGTCGATCCCGACAGCGTAGACATGATGAGCGTTACTTCTCGCAGAACCAGGAAAGCCCCCAGTCTCAGTCAAATTCGCCAGAACCCTGAGCAGGGAATGACGGGAAGAGGATCCGGTGTACGCCAGAGTCACAATTACGGCGCGAGAGCTGGTATGAATAGAAATCGACTTTCCGCGCAATTGATGGCGGGCATGCCAGGGGTGCATGACGATCCATTGGCTAACGAGATGATGGGTTACTCGTCCAATCGATATGGCAACGTCGACAGAAAGGCCATGGGAGATGAGTCTAGAACGAATTCACTAACGGCTACCCGGTTGAACGAGCTGCAGGGAGCTGGTACAAATGCTGGGATGAATGGTGCATATCCGAGCCCAGCGCCAGCTCCTGGTATGCCTCGGCGGACAAGCCATTCTCCTGGAAATCCATTAAACAATGGGAGGAGCATGGGGAGACCATCGCCGCCAGATGATGGGTATCTGCCCCCAGGTGAAATGCATCCTAATGGAGGACCATCACCTCCTGGGATGATGCGCCAGCCTGTGCCAAGATACCCTCCTGGTCAAGGCAACGCTGTGGCACCGCAGCAGGTCGAGCAACACGCTGGGGTGAGCAACAAATACCCACCCAAAGGCCCTCTTGGGCTTCCACAAAAAAACGTACGTAGTCTGACTGGTAGTGCGAGCGCCAGCGCGGGGAGTGGCGATAGTGGTGCCAGTGCGCACATCGAGTCCGATCCCTCGGCGGACAGCAGCTCGAGCAGCCTCGCACCTCGACAAAGAGCAGCACGTCTCCAGGGACAATCTGTTGGGGTGGTATGATATGTCACACAACGACTCGTCTGCAACACTTCGTGTCACAACGCCAAACGAGCTTGGCGACTTATCCGCGAGCGACTCGCTTAGGGGTGACCGCTGGGCTTTCACGCATAATATCTTGGTCCGGTACATTCCTTCTTGCAACAACATTGCACACATGAAATTAGTCTACTTTAATCCAATCAATAGAGGACGGTGGGTCAGGCGTGAACAAAACAGGATCATTTTAATAATGGCGAAGAAGGACGGTGAACGGGACCTTACAGCACACATCACCAGCATGGAACAATTTCGTTTGATCGTATATATGCACACGATTATGTTCTTTAATATCGTGGGTCGGCCTGACATAATACTGCATTGGGAGTCAGCCTTTATTGGACGATGTTATTCCTCCCACTCCTACCGTACGCGACACAGCAGTCGTTGGAGGTTGCATGGGGAAGATGAAGGGTCGGAGATGAAGTGTTGTCTCTAGCAGTCGTTGCTGCTTTCTGTGTATTAGCTTGACTTGCTCGGAGGAGGAAAAATTAAAGACCTAATCCCTTCTTGTGCCAAGATACTTTGTCAATATTCTTTGTACAACTGTAACGTGATATTCGTAACCTGCGTGGCAGGCTTGTTAATAGGAAAAGGGGTTAAAGGGAACTATATATCACATTCCCCGTAGCGTATACTGTCTTGCTCGCTCATCATCGCCAAAGGCAGCACGGACCAAGCGATCGTCAAAGTAGATATCCGGCTTGCTTGACGTTCTCTATAGATTCATAATCTACCACCAACCAAGAACCAACACCGCCACCACGGCCAAAAACTAAACCACCTCTCCACCACCACCCTCCCAATCCCAGCATGACCACCACCAACTACCACTCCGCCCGCCCCTCCTCGGCAAACAATCCCACCACCACCACCACCCTCTCCACATCCACGACTCCACGCCACGTCTCAAGCTCCCTCTCCACCTCCACCATCAACAGGAACAGACAGTATACACATCTCCACGCCCAATTGGCACAGTTGAATGCGCATCTGGCGGACATGGAAAATCTACTGGGTATGACGGCCGTGCAGGCGGAGTATGTGAGGGGATTGGGGGGCTGGTGGGGCGGAGCGTAAGTCTTGGTCTTTTTCTACGAAGTTTGTGGTTTTTGTGTAGAAGCTTCGGTGGCAGGGAGGATCCTGGTCCCTTGACTCGAGGGGCGTGGGAGCATGGTGGCTGGCTGTCAACGTGCAACCTGTTGTATCGTATCAAATTATAGACGAACACCGTGCTAACGATCCAGGTTCATGGCCGCTTCCAAGATCCTAGGCGAAAAGACAGCGAACGGGGCAGGTGCTCAGGCGGCCGCGAACGAGAAGGAGAAAGAGAAAGAGAAAGATGTGGGTGGGCCGATGTAGGATCTATGCTGAGACTTTCGTAAGAGCTCGGAGGAGGCGACAATAGATGGCCGGCGCATGATTGGTTTGCCGTGTGGCGGAAAACGACTTTTCCAGAACATGGCCGAGACGTAGAAGGAGATGGAGAAGGATCGAGGTATAGGACGTGGGTGCGGGTTCAATACGAATGCGCCTAAGGGGGGCGTGGTGCACGGTATACTGGGGGTATACAGAGCGCTGCAGCTGTTGGTGGCATGTGCAGGACTGCCAGCATCCGGCTTACATGGAGGGAGGAGGTTTTTACGGTGTGGTGGATGACGGTGGTGGGAAGATGCGGGATACTCTTCGCAAGCCAAAGCTCATGAATCTCCTAGGTACGTGCCCAACAATATCAACACTGAGAGTGGAATACCCAGATTATAGATCAGAATCAAGCGAAGTAAAGGATTGTTGCGTGTGCCAACGGTCGAGTCATGTATGAAGAGGTTGTAGTTCAGGTAGAGCACGAAATGTATAATGAACCTCGATCTATCTCGTCTTCGCATGCCAAAAAACACCAGAAAACGCCATCGTTCACGAATTGTGTGTGGTCTATTCTCATCACATCCCATTAGCTTCGCCGGTACTCCGCTCATCCATCACATCATCAACAGCCCCCGCCTCCCTCCCTCCCTCCCTCCCCCTAGATCGCGCCCACGCCCCCCCCTCCCTGATCCTCCGCATGAAAAATCCGTCCTGAATCCGCATGAAAGTCCCAAAAGATTGAAGACACCCCTTCCCATTGCGCACTTCTGACACCTTGATCAGGTTCTTCAGACGCGGTGATATCAGTCGTAAGCAAATGCATGAGTGTAAGCAATAAAGACAACGTGCTGTGGAAAACTGATGATAGAATGAATAAGTGAAGATATGTGCTCAGATTGAATGTGACGCTCAAGAAGTCGTCGGAGAGCAGGCGCGTCTCGAGAGCGGCACGAGAAACCTAGGACATATGGGGGATATCCAAGTAAGGAGTTCGGCGCCGATGTGTATGATTCGTACGTGGTGTTCGTTTGGATATCCGGTCGTTGGAGCCTCAGATCTGAATGCAATAGAATGCGGGCCTCGAGCTGCAGGACTTGCAAGGACGATTGAAATCACGGAATAAGATTCAGCCTAGGGTGGAGCCATCACAGACTCATGGTCAACCACTCCCACTCCTGAGTCCCCGCAGATGGCCCGCCAGCCATGAGACCTTGCTGGGTGCTGGAGCCCATCATGCCTGTACCAGGTATGCCAGCTATACCAGCCATAGGCATCGAGTGAGGGATGTTTTCTTTCCTCTTTGAGGCTTGCGGCGCTTTCCCACTACTATCATCCACATCCAGCGTTTCAGCGTCCTGACCTCCTCTGCCCACCCCTTGCTTTGAATGTCTTCTTTGACGTTTCGGTACCACGGCTGAAGAAGGTCTGGTCGCAGCGTTGACCGCTATTGGAGGCACGGGTTTTGGCGGAGCAGCAGCGATAGGAGGAAGGGTGCCCATGACACCTGCCATTCCGGGACCATAGCTTGTTGGGGTGCTGCCAGCGGTCGATCCTGAATTAGTTGAACCATACACTGAAGGTGGAGATGCAGAATCATTGTGGCCCGGTGCTCTCGCAGATGTAGGCGTTGTCGCTGGGGTTTGATGGATCGAGTTCTTGCGCGTTACTTTCTTGGAAGACCGGGTGGATGTAGTGCCAATTGGGAGTTGGTTTCCACTGCCACGGTTGCGCTTCTTGATAACATCTGTCTTCAGGGAGAGAGGGCGGACCACACCATGAAGCTTGAGGAAAAGCCCACAGGCATTACAGAGTGGATGACCTTCGGGGTTCCGTCGCCATAAAGGCGTAGTCTGCGTAAAGCAGTTTGTGCATGTTGTCGGGACGCCATTGTTTTCGACAGCTTTCGATGTCCCTGGACTACCCGGGCGAGACGGGGCCACGCTGCTAAAGCCTGATTCTGGTGGAGAGCTGGGCGATGATTGTGGTCGAGCTTGCATCGCTGCCTGCTGACCGAGGTGGACAGCGTTCGGAGTCGAAATTGTCCGTGGGATCTTCTGCCTTCTCGGATCAACACCTCGGTTGCGAATGTCGCTCACAGAAGCGGAGGAGCCATGCGTGCGGCCAAAAGTGCCACTTTGGTGCCAAGTCTGTGGTGACACTACGGTTTCTGTCCCTCCAATCGTAACCTGCTTCTTAGGAGGGCCGCCCGGATACCGTGCAGCTACTGTATTCATTTGCCCTCCCAGGCTGGACTCCCATGGCAGACCACCGCGATTATCAAGCGACGGATCTTCAATGGAGGGGAATTCCGTTTGCATCATCATAGTGCCCTCAGGAAAGCTGCCACCCTCGTCGTCTTCAATATCCGAGTCTTCGCCAAAGGAGAACATGTTCTCGTTCCGTGCCACGTTCATCGGGTGAGACTGTGCCTGTGAGTATTCGGGGTGTATTTGGGAAGGATTGACATGCATGGAGAAGGCGGGTGACGTGAAATGCGTGGTAGGTAATGAAGCGGCGCTGGTCACGCCATTGAATATGGCTTCGTTGTTGGGGTGGTACATATAATGAGGCTGCATAGAGTTGGCGAGATTAGAGGGACGGTTGCTCGCAAAGCTCTGCATAGGCCGTCCTGAGTGCTGACGACCGAAATACATGTGGTCGTTGTCGTACACAGGTTGCGGTGTCGAAGTCGAAGAGGGCCGAGCCGAGCCTGGTGGTGAATAGTACTCTGCAGCAGAATTCAGAGAAGAACCCATTGGCGTATTCTTGTAGGTCGAATAGGCCCCATGGGGATCGATTGGTGATTCAGCGGGAGAAAACGTGAAAGTCTGTTGAAAAGGACCTGCGGAGTGAAGTATGGGATCGTCGTGCATATTGAACGTGTCGAGAGTGAAAGGAACGTGTGGGTATGTGTTTGCGTGTGCCGGAAAAGAGTGCTGCCCTGTCTGTTCAAGGGAGTAGTCACCCAGCCCTGCATCACCATCCATATCATTTGGGATCATGATGCTATTGGTTGGGTGCACTTGTGGAGAAAACTCGGCAGGTCGTTTTCGGCCCTGCGTTGTGCACTGCATTAGCATACCAATGTTCACGAATTTGGTTCGGCCACCATACGAACCTTCGTCTCGTCGATGCTTGTCTTTCTAACCCTTCGCTGCACATAATCGAATTCATGATTTCGCACGGCATCATGGGCAGGCGCCGATGGGGGAAAGTTAGGATGTAGCTGCTCCTGCGCACCTTTTCTCGTTTGGATTGGGATAGCCGAAGTGATCGTATGTGAGGGTGGCGTTGGAGGAGTGGAGATGTCGGCAGGGGATGCGATGGAGGTGGGGAAAATGAAGTCGTCGATATTCATCGCGTCGGGATCAGGACTGTCAGACGCCAGATCTATGGATTCCCGAAGCTGTGCGATGCCTGAGGGGGCGCTCGTGGACTGCTGTTTTGCTCTGGGGAATCGCTCAGATCAGTCGAGTGCTCTGCGCAAGATGTGCGACCTGAGCCATCACATACCGTGCCTGCTCCCTCTCCTTGCGCTTCAAGTTCATGGCCATCATTCGCCACGTCAAGTTTTCCATCCGCTCTTGATTGGGTAATTGAGTTTTGGTCTTGCTGTAGAGCTTCCATATCTGCGTGCCCAGCGGATCCTTTTTCTGCATGTCATCTGGATTGCCGAGATCGGCGCTGGAGGCGTCGTCGTTCCAGTCCGGGAAGATTGCCTCACGCAGCTGAATGGAGCGTTTTTGCTTGTTCTCCAGCGAGATATCCAGCTTGTCTCGGACTTGGCCGTAGTGAGGGTGTTTGGGCTGCGACGATGCTGTTTGCGCTGGATTGGATGCTCGTCCGGAGTGTGGAGGGTAGAGGTATGTTGAGCGCAAAGATTTCGGAGCGCCTGGCAGGTAGTTGGCGATGGAGGTCTCGATGTCTTCATTGGTCTGGGTCGTTGCATAGGCCGGCACCCCTCCATGCGGGCCTGTAGGAAGGTCCGTCAGGTTGTTCTGACTCGACTCATTGCTGACCTTGGCACGGCGAGGCATAAAGATCAGGACAGGCGGAGTGGATGGGGGAGTTGACGCTCAATTGTGAAAGATGGATTCATGCAGAGCCATTGAGGAGATCTTGAAGGGCGATGATGTTGTCTGGCAGCAGCTTTGGCCCTTGAGTGGGTGTGCTGGATCCGATCTAGGCACTTCCGTAAGGTATGGGGCCAGGGTTCGAGTCTACTACTAGTACAGTAGTATTCTGTTGGATTTCAGTATCAGCCCTATATGCTTGGCATGGACTACAAATAGCCAACGTGTCCATAGCTAGACAATCAACCGTTCCATCAACTATTTAACAGGTTATGAGCCCGGCTAAGCGCTATCGTA
>JAABUY010001455.1_pt1 | contig 31904 bp, 40 predicted proteins | sample 5560271 | NCBI WGS metagenome assembly JAABUY01 (sample SAMN10711886, study PRJNA513374) | rock metagenome | isolation source: Antarctica rocks | place: Antarctica: Victoria Land, University Valley | reverse complement strand
AACCCCTTCCGATGCTTCATATGTAGTATATTCAGTGCTCCATATGTGACGTATCCAGTGCTCCATATGTGACGTACCCCGTGCTCCATATGTGGCCTACCCAGTGCTTCATATGTGACGTACCCAGTGCTCCATATGTGACGTACCCAGTGCTCCATATGTGACGTACCCAGTGCTCCATATGTGATATATCCAGTGCTCCATATGTGACGTACCCAGTGCTCCATATGTGATATATCCAGTGCTCCATATTGGTATATTCAGTGCTCCATATGTGACCTACCCAGTGCTTCATATGTGACCTATCCAGTGCTCCATATGTGACGTATCCCGTGCTTCATATGTGACGTATTCAGTGCTCCATATGTGACGTATCCAGTGCTCCATATGTGACGTATCCCGTGCTCCATATGTGACGTATCCCGTGCTTCATATGTGACGTATTCAGTGCTCCATATGTGACGTATCCAGTGCTCCATATGTGACGTATCCCGTGCTCCATATGTGGCCTACCCAGTGCTTCATATGTGGTATATTCAGTGCTTCATATGTAACGTATTCAGTGCTTCATATGTAATATATTCAGTGCTTCATATGTGATCTACTCAGTGCTTCATATGTGATCTACTCAGTGCTTCATATGTGACGTATTCAGTACTTCATATGTGATATATTCAGTGCTTCATATGTGACCTATTCAGTGCTCCATATGTGATTTATCCAGTGCTCCATATGTGGTCTATCCAGTGCTTCATATGTGACCTATCCAGTGCTCCATATGTGGTCTATCGGAAGCCAATGAGAAAGTTGATGGGGAAGTCAATGGGGAAGTCAATGAGAAAGTCAATGAGATGTAGAGAATCCGTTATCGTTATTCCAAGCTCTTCTTCATAACAATTCGATAAAGCGTTTGATAGAGAGTTTGATAGAGAGTTTGGTAGGAAGTTTGGTAGGAAGTTTGGTAGAGAGTTTGATAGGGAATTTGGTAGAGAGTTTGGTAGGGAATTTGGTAGGAAGTTTGGTAGAGAGTTCGGTAGGAAGTTTGGTAGAGAGTTCAATAGAGAGTTTGATAGAGAGTTTGGTAGAAAGTTTGGTAGAAAGTTTGATAGAGAGTTCGATATCGAGTCATGAAGAGTGCTTTCTATTGAACTAATTAGCATGTGCTATGAAGCATGTACGAAGCATACAGAGTGTATGAATAAACAGGTAAATCGATAAACAGAGATGAACGAAGATTCAAAACACGTGTTGAATTAGAATTAAGAAATTCATGAATGAGATGATTATGAGTACAGCGAGTACAGATGCGTTGAGACATGAAAAAGAATCGTAAAAAGAGATAAAGATTGATATATACGCGTACAATAAAGATAACGACAGATGCAGATAGATAATAAAAGTATACAGATATGTATTTCGTACGAGTAAACAGATAAGAAAATTTCAATCGTCAATCAGATGATTTTTGATCATCTGATGTACATACAATAACTTTAATGAACTGTAAAAATCAGAATAATAGTTTAAGCGAAAGAAAAAGAAATGATGATAGTTTAAACGAAAGAAAACGACTTGCACAAGTCAACGCAGTCAAAAACATAGTGCGAGGTTGAAAAGTTTTGATGTTGAGTCATCTGATGTAACACTTGACAATCAATGATCAGAATAAGCCGCTATTTCAGTACTATATAGACGAGAGAATCGTCATTTTCAATGAAAACTGCTTTGCACTACGTCTTTTTAATTAGATATCGTTGATTGCAAAACCTGTGCCGTTTTTTAGAATTTGTCAAGAGTCTCATCAAATTTAGTGACGAATCTTCTAAAAGTGCAAAATAAGAAACAGATTTGTAAAATCAATCTCACTGCTCTTTTGATGTTTCATATGTAGTATATTTAATGCTTTGTATGTGACGTATTCAGTGCTTCATATGTGATATATTCAGTGCTTCATATGTGATCTACTCAGTGCTTCATATGTGATCTACTCAGTGCTTCATATGTGACGTATTTAGTGCTTCATATGTGAACTATTCAATGCTTCATATGTGAACTATTCAGTGCTTCATATGTGATCTACTCAGTGCTTTATATGTGACGTATTCAGTGCTTCATATGTGATATATTCAATGCTTCATATGTGATCTATTCAATGCTTTATATGTGATTTATTCAGTGCTTCATATATGATTTATTCAGTGCTTCATATGTGATCTACTCAGTGCTTCATATGTGATCTATTCAGTGCTTCATATGTAATCTATTGAAAGTCAATAAGAAAGTTAATGAGAAAGTTAATGAGAAAGTTAATGAGAAAGTCAATGAGAAAGTCAATAAGATGTAGAGAATTCATTATCATTATTTCAAGCTCTTCTTCATAACAATTCAATAGAGCGTTTGATAAAGAGTTTAATAGAGAGTTTGATAGAGAGTTTGATAGAAAGTTTGATAGAAAATTTGGTAGAAAGTTTGATAGAAAGTTCAATAGAAAGTTTGATAAAGAGTTTGATAGAGAGTTCAATATTGAGTCATGAAGAGTGCTTTCTATTGAACTAATTAGCATATGTTATGAAGCATGTATAAAGCATACAGAGTGTATGAATAAACAAATAAATCGATAAACAAAGATGAACAAAGATTCAAAACATACGTTGAATTAGAATTAAGAAATTCATGAATGAGATAATTATGAGCACAGCGAGTACAGATGCATTGAGACATGAAAAAAAATCATAAAAAGAGATAAAGATTGATATATATGCATACAATGAAGATAACGACAGATGCAGATAAATAATGAGAGTATACAGATATGTATTTTGTACGAATAAATAAATAAGAAAATTTCAATCGTCGATTAAATGATTTTCGATCATCTGATGTATATACAATGACTTCAATGAACTGTAAAAATCAGAATGATAGTTTAAGCGAAAGAAAAAGAAATGATGATAGTTTAAACGAAAGAAATGACTTGCATGAGTCAACACAGTCAAAAACATAGTGCGAAGTTGAAAAGTTTTGATGTTGAGTCATCTGATGTAACACTTGACAATCAATGATCAGAATAAGTTGCTATTTTAGTACTATATAGATGTGCTTTAGAGTAGAAGAGTTCATTTATCACTGAGTTAAATCTAGCAGTGAGACAGCTTTATAAAGCTGAAAATTCACATTTCATTTTTTATCGCTTTAATGATTCATTTTAGATGAACTACGTAGCTAATAAAATCTCTTTGAGACTCTTTTGATATACATGCCTCACTTTGATTAATCATTTGTAAATATTTCATTATTTCTTTGCTTCTGCTTCTGCTTTTGCTTCAGCTGTTTGATTCATAGCTTAACTATCAGCTGCTTTTGCTTCTGCTTCTGCTTCAGCTGTCTGACTCGTAGCTTAACTATCAGCTGCTTTTTCTTCTTTTGTCTAAAGCTTGCTGTCAATGTCATTGATGTTGACGAAGTGAAGAGCTCAAAGTTCAGACGTAGTAGATCATTGATCTCTTTATTTCACAGCTTTGTTTGTTGAGCTGAAATTACAACAGCTCACTTTCAAGTAGAAGAAGATTTTGAAGTAAAAAGTTCAAAATCTAAACGTAGTAGAAAATTAATCTTCTTTTGTCATATCTTTGCTTGTTGATTCTCTCTGTCATGATGTCAGATCATCAACTTGATTTAGAACATAAATCGTTGATATTTTAAATAAACTCGATTCATTGAACTCATTTTGCAGTTCAATGAATCAAGCCATCAATTTAGTCATCATCATCTTAATCTAGTCTCAGCAATTCTATTTTGATCATCTCAATCATGTGCGCGAACTTCTGCAATCTTAAGTCAATAAAACTACTGTCTAGTCTTGATTCTGCTTGATTCATGTATATAAAAGTTGAGCTCTCATTCTTTTCTTTTGCTCTTTATCTTTCATCTTATACATTATCTGATGTATTGTCTTGTATTTAGATTCTATCAAAGTAATTGTTGAGAAGTGCGATGGCAGGCTTGTTCCTAGCAGCTTATTGCGGTAGCTCTGGATCCAGTCTGGATCCAGTCAGGCTTGTTCCTAGCAGCTCTCTCTAGACTAGCGTCAGGGGTAAAGCCGCGCGCCGCGGCTTTGCCATGCGTGACAGTATATAGATAGAGCAGCCTGTGGCTTCTCTCCACAATCTAGATAGATTCCATCATATGTGATACTGTTCGCCCTACCCTTTCAATAGTAATAATAATAATATCAATCTTTTATATTGATAGTATTTCTAGTTTAGCTCAGTTTTTGACATTACAAAAAATCTACACTTTCTGCAACGTTTTCATACATTGAAATCTCATTTAGTTATTCTTTCACTCAAATGAAGTCATCTTACAATTTCTTAATTGATAATGAGCGTGCTGTTGAACAGTTTGCTCAAAGTATGATCGAAAATTCAGTTGAAATCTTTCGCGCAATGCAAGAGCTTCAAAATCAAGTTCAACAACATGATGTTATCATTTCATTTTTGTTCATCATTTTCAGTTCTTCAATCTATATAAAGTTGAATTCTCAGTATCTTGTGATGATAGCTCAGATCATCACACAAATCTTGAACAATCAATCTCTTTTCATCATTCATCTCTCTACAAATTCTGTTGCTGTCTTCATCACTTCTAGATTCAAGAAGCTTCTTGACATATTTAAATATGAGAAGAACAAAGATTGATTGAATGCATGAAAGCAGAGTCTGATACAGCGCATAAACATGAACGATGATCATTACTTCTTTCATTGAGTCAAGATCGTTTATATCAAGTCATGACTCATCATAGATAAGAAGACTCACAATCTAATGAGTCAATATCGAGTCAATGATCTCTGTATCATTTTCATCTTTGCAGATTGATGACACAAATTACATCATTACTGCAACAACTCTTTCAAGACAGAAGATGTTCATTTATATCTTCATGAAATTCTGAAGCAAGACATGAATAGCTTCATCAACTATTACAATCTCTTCTATCAAAAGAAAGAACATTTTTTGATGAAAGATTTTTCATTGATTGACTGTCTGAAGCGTAATGTCAATTATTTCACTTAAGTTGTCATTTTCTTCTGATGAAATCTCAATGAAACTCAATCATTCATCTTTCATCAATGAGTTCAAGCATTCTTTGACATTGATGAAGAGTTTCAGCAACTTAAGCATCATCAATCTTACTTCATCTTTATCATCATTTCATTTGTCAAAGTCAAGAACATCTTTGCATCAATTAATAATTCTTTGAATTCAAAGATCATCATTTCTGTGATTGTCATTTTGACAGTATCTTCGTCTCTTTCTCTCTCATTTCTCAATGAATCAATGAATCTAAACTTTGTCATTATCATCGTTCAAGATAAGACTCTGATCGTTTCTGAGATCAAGAAAATTTGCAACAAGTGAAAGCTTTGCTACTATTGCAAATTGCAACATTCAAGCAAAATCATTAAAGAATGCTCAAATAAGAAGTTTTTCACTTTGCATATCATGAATGTTTATGACAATGATGTCATCAATATAGATGAAGAAGTCTCGCTGTTTGCAAAAAAAGTTTAGTCTTTGAGCTAAGTCACGCTCAGAGATCTGTATACATATCATCTTGTTTACTAGTCTCAATCTTTTTATTCTCACTTCTGTTAGAATCATGTTTAAAGCAAGTCATAGTGATACAGATAAATGAAGAGTAAATCAGGTAAATGAGAATTCAAAGCTAAAGAGTGAGATCTATCGAGGTGCGAAGACTCTATGTACAGAAGAAAGGGAAGCGCTAGGCTCGATAGGGTCTAGGCTCGCTTCGAGAACGCGCGTCTCAGTAGAAGACTGAGCACGCTCGTAACATTACTCTCTTTTCTCAGTCAAGCAATGATCTCATTGCTTCAATCAGTTCTTTCTTGTTCGTTTCGTTATCATTCTATTCAGACGTTTCAAGCTCATTTCATCGAGTGTTTCAAGCTCATTTCATCAAGCATTTCAAGCTCATTTCATCAGACGTTTCAAGTCTATTTCTTCTTGACATAGAGCGTTTCAAGCTCATTTCATCAGGCGTTTCAAGTCTATTTCTTCTTGACATAGAGCGTTTCAAGCTTATTTCATCAGGCGTTTCAAGTCTATTCCTTCTTGATATCTGATGTCATTGAAGCAGACTCACTATCGATTCGTGTCTGCTACACGCATGTAGTCGAGCTTGTTTCGTTCGTGCCTACTACACGTATATAGTAGGACTTGTTTCGTTCGTGCCTACTACACGCATGTAGTAGGACTTGTTCTGTTCGTGCCTACTACACGCATGTAGTAGAACTTGTTCTGTTCATGTCTATTGCATTCGATAGAGCTTGTTCTGTTCGATGACGAGCTCAGTCAAGAGATCAACTATGAGCTTTGTCATTGTAGCAGGCTCACTTCGAGTGACGAGCTCGACGACGAGATCAATCGTTATCTGTCTTTGTAGCAGGCTCACTATTCTTGTCATTCAAGCAGACTCTTTCTATTCAGCTTCAAATATTCAACGATGAACGAATTTCAGCTCATATCTTCGTGTTTTCAGACATATAGTATATGTTCTATTCTCTCAAGACATATAGTATATGCTATTCTGTCTGCAGTACATATCATCTTTGCTGTTGTCGCCAATGTCGTGAATAGAGATAAATCGTAGAAGGTACGAGTAAGAGGTTCGTTGCTGAATCGAGTGAATTGTCATTGAAGCAGACTCACTATTGAGTGACGAGCTCAGTCGATGAGATCAATCGTTGTCTTCTGATTCGTGTCTACTACACGTATGTAGTAGAACTTGTTTCGTTCGTGCCTATTGCATTTGATAGAGCTTGTTTCGTTCATGTCTATCGCATTTGATAGAGCTTGTTCTGTTCAATGACGAGCTCAGTCAAGAGATCAGTCGAGAGATCAATTCATGCCTGCAACGCGTCGCAGAGCATTGCTTTCGTGCTTTTCAAACGTAGAGTCGCAAGTTCAATCAAACTAGAAAAGCGAACCACTGTCGTGTGATATGTACGAAGCTTTGAATAATGTTAGAATCATGCCTAGAGCAAGTCATAAAGATACAGGTAAACGAAGAGTAAATCAGATAAACGAGAATTCAAAGCTAAAGAGCGAGATCTATCAAGATGCGAAGACTCTATGTACAGAAGAAAGAGAAGCGCTAGGCTCGATAGGGCCTAGGCTCGCTTCGAGAACGTGCGTCTCAGTAGAAGGCTGAGCACGCTCGTAACAACTTCAATCATATAGAAAGTTTTCTGCTAAATCTATCTTGAAACTCTTTGAATTCAATTTGACATTCAAAGATAGTCACATGATAGTATTCTGTATTCTACGTCAAGCTCAATCTAGAGTTCTTGTTCTCGCTCTGATTGATAGTAAAGTCTCTGCTTATGTCTTTATGAATAAATTCTTCACGCAACAACATCATCTTTTCTTGCATTAATTAACTCACTCTCGCAGACTTCAAGAATTTGATGATCAAGTCGCTTTAATCAATGACATTACTCATATTATTGAAATCACAATGATTCTCAATGAACATATTGAAAAACTATTCTTTTATGTTATTGAATTAAATCAATATTTCATCATCATGAATTTATCATGACTTCATTGTCACGTCATTGATGTCAATTTTGAGCATAATATTTTCATCTTGTTTTTCTTCTTTTGTCTTAATCATTGTTGCTCATTCTTCATCAAGATCTATGATCTTAATCAACAAGAAGAAAATTTCTCATTCAAAGTTAACAAAGTAGCTTTCTTTCAATCTCACTCTCAATTCACTCACAAGAAGCAACTCAGTTCACGAATCATTCACAAGAAGCAATTCAGTTTACAGATTGCTTACAAGAAGTAATTCAGCACTTAGTTTGCTTGCAAGAAGCAATCTAGTTTCTCATTCACTTGAAAGAAGCAACTCAGTTTTCAATTCACTTGCAAGAAGTAATTTAGTTTTTCATTTGCTTGAAAGAAGTAACTCAGTTTTCAGTTCGCTCACAAGAAGCAATTCAGTTCTCAATTCGCTTGCAAGAAGCAACTCAGTTTTTCATCTGCTCACAAGAAGCAATATAACTTCTCATTCACTCACGAGAAGTCAACTAATACTCAACTTATTTATAAGAAACAAATCTTGTTCAATCTTGTTTCTCATCTGAAACAAGAAACTTTTAATTGTATTCTTCAAGTCATTTAAAAAGAATACTCATCAAAAATCAAGTGTTAAAATTATTTTCTTTCTAGAATTTCTGTTATCTTTCAAGCAGATCAATTCAATTGATCTTTTATACAACTTGACATAATTGAGTTGAGAGTTTGAAGCTTTGATCATGCTGTTCATGTCAAAAACATTGAAGTGTTTAACATTATTCTAAAGAAAATCGATGTCTTTTTGAATCTTAAGTCAATCTCGTCTTCTAGTTTAGACTCTAATGAGTCAAAATTGCATCACACAACTTTGACTGTTCATTCAAAGAACAGTTTAACTCTTGCTCAGTTCTCATCTTGTTTTCAAGACAGTATGTATGATAAGAATCATCATCTGAATCTTCATCAAATGAAAAAGAAATTTCATTTGACTGCATTCACGACACAAGAAGATCTTGAAGTTTATTGATAAAGTAAAAACGTCGATTCAGTCACAATTTTATCATTCAAATATTTTGAGTTTCTAGATGTTTTCTTCAAGAAGAATGTCAATATCTTGTCTTTGCATTAAGCTCATGATCATGTCATACATCTTAAAGAATGTTACGATTCTAGCTACGCACCTTCGTTGATAGCTATGTTGATGACTATGTTGATGGCTATGTTGATGGCTATTCTGAGAGCTATCGTCGATCGCTCGCCGCTAGGGCATAGGCTTGTTCCGAAGCCAATTCTATTCAGGGTTAGCTTATGTTCTTCTGAGTCATATAGATAGTCGATCCTTCCCTTCTAGATACTTTTCTTCCTTAGCATTTATATACTCGTTACATTACACTCATATGACTCGCTCTATGCTGGCCTCTAACAAAGAAGATGCTCAACTCTCAGTCTTTGCTTTGTACAACATAAGTCATGACAAAATTCTAGAAATTTGTCGTTATCTGAATAAGAATCTGAGCAAAGATTTCATTCAAGTCAGTCACTCTCAGACAATCATCTCTGTTCTCTTCATCAAGAAACTTAAAGAAGAACTTTGCTTCTGCGTGAACTATTGAGATCTGAACGTTATCACAGTCAAGAATCAATATTCTCTGTCTCTGATCTCAGAAACGCTGAATCATCTGAATCGAGCTAAAATCTTTATCAAGCTGAATATCATCTTTGCATTCAATCAACTTTGAATCAAAGAAGAAGATAAAACTTTCATCATCTTTCACACTCAATTTGAATTATTCAAGTATTTAGTCATGCTCTTTAATTTATGTAATGAGTCTGTCTTGTTTCAGAAGTATATCAACAATACTTTTTGCAAACATTTAAATAAGTTCTGTACAGCTTATTTGAATGACATCTTAATTTATTTCAACAATGAACTTGAGCATGAAATTCATGTCAAGCTCATTTTACGAAAGCTGTAAGAAGCAGATCTTCAGATGAATATAATCAAATGCAAGTTTCATGTCACTTAAGTTTTGTATCTAGAATTAATAATCATCATCAAAGAGATTAAGATGAACTCTTTTAAGATAAACATCATTGTCAACTGACTCATTTTGATCAACGTTAAAGACGTTCAAAGTTTTCTAGATTTCGCGAACTTCTATAGAAAATTCATCTATGACTATAGTAGAATAGCTATCTCGCTCACTCGTCTCATCAGAAAAGATGTACTCTTTGTCTGATCTCAGAAATGTCAAATTGCATTCAACACTCTTAAGAAAGTCTTCACTTTCAAGATTATTCTTCATCACTATAATTCAGATCATAAGATTGTGATAGAAATTAATGCTTTGAACTATGTGTTCAAAGACATTTTCTTTCAGTATGATGAGAACGAAATTCTTCATTTAGTCGCTTACTTTTTGAAGAAGCATAATTCAGTCAAGTGTAACTACGAGATCTACAATAAAGAACTCATGATCATTGTTTGCACTTTCGAGAAATGATGATCAGAGCTTGAAGACTTTATCTATTCTGTTGAGATGATCATGAATCATAAAAATCTTAAGTATTTCATGTCAACTAAGCAGTTGAGTCGTCATCAAGCTCGTTGAAGTGAGTTTCTGTCTAGATTCAACTATTGCATCGCTTATTATTTCAACAAGATCGATGATAAGTTGAATGCTCTGACACGTTGCTCAGAAGATCTTTTTAAAGACAGAAATACATTTGATTCTTGATATCAATATCAACATCAGACAATTTTGAAAACTCATGTTTTAGACTTTGATATTGTTGAGAATCTCGTTCTTGACATCTTCAACATCAAAGTCATGAAGCTTCAGTCACAAATCATTGCTCTAGATTCAGTTCAGTTACATTTATTTTCAATTATCTCAGCACTCTTGCAAATTTTAGCTTTCATGAATCTAGAAATCAAAGAATTCAATGATGAAAACATTAAGTTTCAGCTAAATCAAGACATTCTGAATCTTGATGAAGATTTTGCTGACATTCTCACTCAGACATTGTGAAAACAAGTTGAAATTAATGCCAAATTTGCAACTCAGATAATTGAAGTGCTTCACAATGAAGCACAACATCACAATAAGATTTCTTTAGTTGAGTGTGAAGAACATGAAAATCATCTGTACTTTCAAGAAAGAAAGTATGTGCTCAACTCAGATAAACTACGTCTTCGTATCATTCAACTCGCTCATGATAGTGTTGTTAATGATCATTCAGAAAGAGCAAAAAGTTATGAATTGATCAGTTGAGTTTACTGATGATCAAACATTTATAAGTATGTTCAATGCTTTGTATGAAACTGTCACGTGTGCACATGTTTCAAGCTCTTTAGACAATGAATTCAAGAATGATTGTATTTTCTTTCAGTTTTCAAACATTGTTGATGTAATATCTTCATGAACTATGTAAATTCTTTATCACTCAGTATCTTCATGAATATCACATATAAATATATTTTAATCTTCATTGATCATTTTATCAAAATGAGACATTTAATCTTCATCACTTCTATGAAAGTTGAAGAAGTTATCAACTGCTTTTATGCTCATGTTTGAAAACATCATGATTTACTCAAGTTCTTCATGTCTGATCAAGATACACAATTCATCTTCAATATTTGAAAGCATATGTGTAAAATGCTGAAGATAGATGTTAAGTTATTAACAATATATCACTCTGAAATTGATGATTAAATTGAAAGAGTCAATGTGATTATGAAGCATTATTTTTAAATCTTCATCAACTACATGCAAGATGATTGAGCTAAGTGACTTTCTGAAGTTGAATTCATCATCAATAACATATCATTATCAATTATTCTAGCATCATTCTTCTTGATCAATTCGAATCAGAATTCACATTTAGACTTTAAGTCTTTTGAGTCTTTGTTTAAGAATCTTACATCTTAAGCTCAAGACAAGTTAATCAATATTGAAGAGTTCATTAAGAAGATGAAGAAACTAACTGAGCATCTACATGATGAGATGCTTATAGCTCAGATCATTTATGAATTCAATGTTGATCTTTCTCGTCGTTCTTGTTTTAAATACTTTGTTGAAGATGAAGTTTGACTGAATGCTTGCAATCTCAGCATCGCTCATCTTGCTGTTAAGTTAAATGATCATAATGTTGATTTCTTTAAGATTAAACATATCTTTAAAAAAAATTCTCTGATCATTGAGTTAAATCTTTCAGCATTCATGAAGATTCATTCAATCTTTCATGTCACTCTTTTAAGTCATATTGCAAGTGACTTTCTTTCAAGTCAACGTCAGAAATCTTGAGAACTTATTATCATTAAGAATGATGAAAGATTCTGATATGTAAACAGCATACTAAACTTTAAGCGTGATAAATGCTATAATTCATCTTTGCTCAAGTATTACATCAATTGAAAAGATTACTTTTCTACTTGAAAGTCTTTTCATCTTCTGAATAATTGTGAGCAAGTGCTCAATGAATATCATCTCGTTAATTCTGTTGTTGAAGAATCACATGTACTGTCATGTGTAATGTCTCAATGTCAATGTCAAGAACTTTAAGTTCAATCTTCATTGTCTTGACTCAGCTCAGATCTGACTCAGATCTTGTTCAAATTTGATTTAAATGTGACTCAGATGTATTTTAGTTTCATCTGTGCATCATTATATTAAACTGCATTTCATCTCTTTCTTGCTCAGATCTGACTCAAATCTTGTTTAAATCTGACTCAGACATTTCGTTTAAATCTGACTCAAATGTGATTCAGATATGTTTCAATTTTGATGTGCATCATTATATTAAAATGTGTTTCATTTCATTTCATCTTACAGAAATCTTACTCAGATCTGACTTAAATGTGACTTAGATTTATTTCAGTTTCATTTATGCTTCATTACATTAAAATGCATTCACATCAATTCTCATCTCATTTTAATCTTCATCTTCAATTTTTTCTCATTTCATCTTGTTTCTTCTCATCATTTTACAGAAGCTCAGTCTTGAAGAGAAGAGTTACTGTCATGATGTCAGATCATCAACTCAATTTAAAACATAAATTGTTGATATTTTAAATAATCTTGATTCATTGAACTCATTTTGCAGTTCAATGAATCAAGTCATCAATTTAGTCATCATCATCTTAATTTAATCTCAGCAATTCTGTTTTAATCATTTCAGTTGTATGCATGAACTTCTGCAATCTTAAATTAATAAAACTACTGTCTAGTCTTGATTCTGCTCAATTCATGTATATAGAAGTTGAGTTTTCATTCTTTTCTTTCACTTTTTGTTTTTCATTTTGTACATTATTTGATGTATTGTCTTGTATCTAGATTCTATCAAAGTAATAACAATAATATCAGTCTTTTATATTGATAGTATCTTTAATTTAGCTTAGTCTCTGACAATGATCATTGACTGAGAAATTCATAGTTTATTATCTTTTCAGAGTACTTCATCAAGTACTCTGCAGTTGTTTAAATTAATATCTTGACAGATTTTTCTGTTCTGTTTCAAAACTGCTTGAATATTAATACATAGTTGATTTATTCAATTTTCAACTATAATTTGATTCTGAATAGAAATCACTTCTTCAATTGAATCTTTATTAATCTTTGATTCTTGTTTCAACTCTGAGTCAGATCTAAGCAAGATTTAAGTCAGATTTGAGTCAGATTTCTGATCATCTTCTTGATCAGCTTTTATTGACTGCAATTCAAACTTACTTTCTGACAATAACAGCTAATGCTGATATAACTTTCAATCATCATTTGTCTCAATTGACTTGACATCTGACATTCTGATCAGCACATCGACTTTCAAATTCTGTTTTTCTGACTGATATATGATCTTGAAGTTATATTCAGATAACTTTTCAGTTCATTTAGTCTGTCATTGAATCAGTTCTTTAATGATCATGAAGTACTTCAAATTCAGACGATTGATGAAGATCTTAATCGAAATATCTGTACATTTCAATTCAGAGCATCAATGCTTCAAGCAATGAATAATAATCAGCAGTTCTTTGTCATAGATCTCGTAGTTGCATTCTGCAAGAATCATGTTCTTGTTATAAAAGATCACTGAATGTAGAATGTCTTCATCATCATATTGAAATAATACTTTGTTATTGACATAGTTCAAGAAGTCAGTTTTCAGAATAACTTCTCTGATCAAGTCAAAATGCTTCAAAATGAAGACTGTTATCATTTGTTGCTTTAATTCTTCAAAGATCATCTGACAGATCTCTGTTCATTCAAAGAGATGATCTTTTCAAGTTAGCTTTATCATGAGTTGAATGATCTTTGAGAAGTTCTTTATGAATCATTGATAGAAATTGCAGAAATCAATAAAGATCTGCACATGAGTCAATGATCATGACACTTCTCAGCTTCAAATCACATCTACTTTTCAAGAATTCATTCGTAGATCATTGATGAATATCAGTAGTTTAAGAAACGAGATTTTCTGAATCTTGAATTTACACTTGTCTATGTTTATCTGTAGATCAACTTCACGAAGCTTGTTTAGCACTTCTTTTATGTGAGTTCTATGTTCTTTCAATGTCTTACTGTAGATGAGAATATCATTCAAGTATGTTTGACAGAATTTATGCAGACATTCAAACAACACATTGTTGATATAGTGCTGAAAAGACGCAGATTCATTAGTCAATTTGAAGAGCATTATTCTATACTTGTAGATGTTGAAGAAAGTAACAAAAGTAGTTAAATTCTTGCTTTCTGAACTCATGTGCAGTTTATTAAACGCGATGATTATATCAAGTCAAGTCAGATACTTACTGTCTTGAATTCAAGCTAGTACTTCGTTTATCAAGAGTATTGAATAACGATCTCTTTTGATCAGAGCATTCAGTTTTCAATAGTTCATGCAAAAGCAAAGACTATCATTTTTCTTTTTGACAAATAGTATTAAGAAAGCAAAAGAAACTTTGTTGAATGTGATGAACTTCTTCTTTAAATTCTCTTCTAAATACTCTTTGATCTTCTGTAACTTGTGACTTAATATAGAGTACAATCAACTTCTAGAAAATTGACTCTTTTCTTCTAATTCAATCTTATGATCATATGATCGATGCAAAAGCAACTGCGTTGTCTTTTCTTTATCAAAAATGTTCAGAAAGTCATGATAAATTATTGAAAGTCTCTTCTTCAGTTCATTTAATGACATGACAAAGATCACTTCATTCAGTTTCGCGAAATCTTCGACTGAGCTAAGCGCTTTGTTGATTTCACTAATGATCAAGAAGAAGATCTTGATCTTCTTATTCTTGACTAAAGTTTGATATACAGCGACTGAGATCATGACAATATTGATGAGTCACTTTTTCTCAATTGACTGAAAAAGATGAAGTTGATTGAGATCAACTTAAGTGCTTTGCTTTCATATGAGTACAGATTCAATGAATTGAACAAATTCAATGAACTGATTCACTAGTTTTGAATTCATGAGTCGCTTCAAGATGATTGTTGACGTAATCATTGAGTTCAAGTTCTTTTGTTTCATTTTACAAATCTTGCTTGATTCAAATTTGTAAAATGCTGATTAACTGCTTATCTTTGAAACAACAGATTTCAATATTTGAATATTCAACAAGAATATTAATCAATCATTTGCAGAGTTTATCAAAATCTAATTTCTTTTCAATCAAAGATTTTCAAAGATTATCTTGTGCTGTTCTAAACGAGTTATTAATAAAAACATCATTTCATTCTTGTGTTCTTGTATCATGATTGATGTATACAAAGCATGTGTAATCGACTTTTGATCAGAAGTTTCATCATATGATCAAATCAACTTTGATTCTGACAGCTATATTGACTGAATATCAAAGCGTTCACATAGTTTAAGCATCAAAGATTCATCAATGAAAGTCATGTCAGTGACTTTAGTATTTATCAGAGCAAAAGATCTGAATATCTTTTTTAGACTATTCAAGATGACATCAACAATGAATGACTTGAAATTAAATAAATCATCAGACATGCTGATGAAACAAAATATGAGTATATTGTTCTCAATCATTACTTTGACGAAAGCAGATCATTTTTCAAATTTGCAGCAATCTTGTGCACTTGAGTCATTTTGAAACAGTCATATACTCTATGTTCTAACTTTTTGCATTTGAAGCAAAGTTCTTTCTTAAACAACTCTTTCTGAATAGAATCAAGATTCAATCTTCTGAATCTTTTTCATGAAGAGATTGATGACGTGAGTCGAGCAGTCGATGTGCTAAAGACAGAGCAAGCAGCTTGAGTCGTTGATGCTTTGATGACTGATTGAGTGTTCAATTCAGTTAATTTAACATTGACTTGCATGCAGATGTCAACAAACTCATTCAAATTCATGATTCATTCATTCATCAATGTTTCGACGAAGAGCTTGAGTAGCTTGTAAGCTAGTGAGCAACGACATCTGAATCTTAATGCGCTTGAGATGTATATGCTAGCTACTAGAACAGACACTTTTCATAATTCAATGATTAGTTAATTTAGCAACATAGATCAATCATCAGTCAATCGTTAGCTGATTAAATCAGCTACAAGCTGATTCAACAGAGTAAAACTCGTATCAAGCTATCGTGCGTTCATGATTTTGCGCGATGTTTATCTTAGTAAGCTTCAATTTTACTTCACTCATTTCTCTCATCACAGTTATTCAATTATCATACATCATGTTTGTCAATGATCGCGCAGAACTCGTCTTTCTACAACGTTTACAGTCTTATTTATCATCAGTTTCAATCACAGCAGTCGATCGTGCTCACAACGATCTCATGTACAATTATCAGTCTGCTCAGTTTCAAAATAGATTGAAACAGATTGATTACGCGTCTCTTCTTCTGCGATTAAAGATTTCGACTTTGATTAATCAGAATGCAAAGATCTTTGAGCAGAAGATTAACGAGACTGCGAAACAATTGATGATAAATATATACGATAATTCGATTTGAACATTTGATACTTAGAAGAAATGACATCTCATCGAAATCATCATCTACGCGAAACTCGTCATCAAATCTATTCTTCGCTTGAAAAATCGAATTGAAGCTTTCATTCATTTGAAACATTCTTCTTCAATGACAGAAAAGACATCGATAGAAGAAAAGAGTGCTAATGTACATAGAAAGAGAACACTATCTCGAGAATTTACAGCTTTCTTCAACAAGTCGTGAACTTCTACTGACAGACGTCGTGTGTAATGCGTCAGATGCATTGAAGAATGCATAGAGTAAGTAGAAATTTCGTTCAACGAATGAGCAGACACTATGATTAATAGATTAATTAATTTTAGATTTTCTCATCATCTGAACTATGTAAGTTCTTGTATGTCGCTAGCTGCTACACAATCAATCTCATTGTTTACAGATCTTTACAGTGAAATCTCAGTCGCTTGTTTATTCTCAATACTCTGTCATCATAGTCATGATTAAACGTTATCGACTGAAATGTTTTGATTATTCATATATGCTTCATTCGACGTGATTATATGCTTTTCACTCATTTTCTTCGATTTATCTCAATCTACTTCAATTTATCTCAATTTACTCTAATTTATCTCAACTTACACAATGTTGAACTTTCTTCATTATCGAGTGAATTTCGTCTTTTCTCGTCTGTCTAAGCTTGCAAGCTCGTTCGTCTTTTGAACTTTCTTTTTCAGAAAACTCTCTTCGTATAAGATGTTGAATGTATTTCAGTCGATGTAATTATTCACGTAAAAGAACTTCTTGCTTTCAGTTGATATCAGATGTGCACTTTGTAGTATAGTACTCATATTGTAAAATCATCGACATTCAAGATATTAAGACTTCTTGACAGTATTTTTCGATCACTGCTCAACTTCTATCATATCATGTAAAGCATCGAATACTTCATTGTTTTTGAGCTTTAACAATTCTATTAAAGCTCTCGAGTATTGCACAGATTTCTCATTGTCATCTTGATGAAGCGAATCATGAACAGTGATTATAATTTGCAACTGTTTCATCAGTCTATCATTCAGAGCTTTGACTATGTCAGAATTTTCTTGATCATTCTCAGCATACTCTTGAACATAGACGTAGTCACGTCTTCAATTCAACATTTGTTTCTGTCATGCAGAAGCACATCGAATTCACTTCAATGTAAGCTTCTTAAAGTTTATTAAGTCTTTATCTTTACATCTTCAGCATTCAATCGATGCATGAACAGAAACGAAGTAATTATTTATTCAGAAGAAGTCGATTTCTTTTTGATTCATTTGATACTTGTTTAACTTTATTTCTGATTTCTTGCGTCAAGATTCTCTTATAAAAATCGACAATTCATTCAAGAAATTCTCAATATGTATCATCTTCGCTATTTCAGAAACAATGTGTCAGAATCGAGAATTACTAAATCAGTTTCATCATTGATTCAAATTCATTTCTGACAAATCTCATTCAAGCTGCGTTAAATCAAGACTTCTAGAAGACTTTGTGATCATGACTTTCATTCTCTCGTTAATCTCTGATCTGAACATGATTAGATCATGAAGAATGATATTTCTCATTATCAACATATTGACTCGTCAAGTGTTGTGATGCAGTATCTGCATTTGAAAGTTCTCTCGCTTGTTTGTAAGATCATAATAATCTTTGATCAGAAATTTATGTGCGATCTTCATGTAAGATGTGTCAAAATCATCTGCATCTTCGTATCTTTGAATAAAATTCATATAATGAAAGATCACATGAAACTTGAGATAGTTAAAGTTCTCGTCATGTTGAAACTGCTTGAATACTTCTTTTAAAACGTTAATTCTGTATATTGCATTGTTCATGTAATGCAGAGACTCGTCATCATGCGATTGATATTGAGTCATCATCACGAAGTTCATAAAAGCTCGAGCACAGTACAGCGCATCTGATGCTTTTCTAATCAATAGTGAAGTGACAATTGCAATAAGCTGATGCACTATTGTCTTTTGTTTGACGTCGATTCATTACTTCATGAATAGAAAGTCGTGAAAACATCTTAGCTCTGAATATGAAAGAACTACTTGAAATCTTTGATTCAATTGCACATCATGTGTTGTGTCTGCAATTGTCTGTGAATCACGCTTTCTTTTAAGACTGATCGTCGATGTTATATTCTTGATGATCATCTCAAGTCATTGAATTAAATACATCACTGTGCTTTTCAATAGCTGATGCAAGATGTCAATCATCATGATGATGTGAATATTGACAAGTTCATGTTTTCAGGCAAAGTTTTGCACTGAGTGTATTCACTTAACATCGCGCTTGATATCTGCTTTAAAGCGTGAATTCTTTTCTTGATGTTTGATTTGAATCAATGTACTCTCATGTGTTTGAGCTTTTCAGATTGTCTGCAGATTATCGCGTTGATTCAATGAAATATGACATATAGTGCACTGCTCTTCATTTTTGATTCTCGTAATAGTGATCTGCTTCTCATAGTCGATTATAAATTTGATGATGATAGAAAAACATTGTCGAGTATAATCATTTGCACAGCGAACGTGAAACTCTCTTCTAGTTAATTTCTCAAGTGCTAAAGAACGAGAACATTAGCAAGAAAAACTCTTCATTCAATTGAACAGTTTAAATTCACGTTTTAATATTATCTTCAATGAGCGATAATATAACTCGCGTTTCAGATCTTCATTTGCATGTTTAGTTGAAGAAATAAACTTTAATAGTATAACACTAGATTTATTTTGATTTCGTTAAGTTGCTTGATTCAAATTATCAACGATAATATATACAGATCATGCAAATTTATTTTCATGATGTTGAGTTAACATGATTTTGTCTGTAACTAACAGTACTGAAACTATAATGTCATCTTCAGAGATCAATGCTTGCATATTTCATCATCAGATATCAATGTGCATTTTCGTGTACATTTAATTTTCATTGACGTTGTATACTTTGATTGATGCATATTTCAGATTACTTGCAAACGAACGATGTCTCAAGAGAAATTTCAAGATGTTTATCACGTTTCTGTACTGAATCTTGAATATATCTGTTTCGATCTTTGAATTCATAGATGAAATCTTCAAAGATGTTTCGAATCAACTATCATCAGATATTTTGTAAGATATATTGTGTAGAATGCTTCTAAATTGATCTGCATTCTTAAAGATACAATCAGCATGATAAGTCTTCTGAAACAAGATCTTGAAGTATTGATTAATATCTTCGCTACTGACTTTCGCGTTCAGAAATCACTGTGCAAGAGAAAAATCTTTCTCATTTGAAAAGAAAAGTCACTCTGATTGAAGACTGTCATCTAAAGATGATCATGAATCTTGCTTGAGTTTACTGTAGTTCGAAATGATTCTTATGAATCTGATATATTGTTCTAGTGATTCATTGATGCTTCGTCTCTTTGTATCATTCGTCTCATCATAATTGTCTACTTTGATGAATGAGAAAGTACATGATGAATTGATAAATCTTTTGAGATCAAGTAATATTCATGCAATTGAATTTCGAAAATGCTTCTGATCATCTGAAGCTTCTACGTTTTCTTCTGTACTTTGCTCGAAGTCAGAGACGTCAGTATCGTTCATCATGATCATTTCATGTCATAAATCAGTCTGAGAGTATTTGCATGTGCCTGTATATTCATCGACTGCTGAGTTCTCTTTTCTTAAATATTTCTTGAAGAACTGCACGTCATTTCGCAGCATCAAGTAATGATTAAAGTGATATATCAGACTTCGTGTGATTCTCAATATCATTTCACATGCACGACAGTTTCGCTTCATGCTTGAAGCTGATTTCGATGAAGTAGATTGTAGTGAGAAAGACAATAAAGAGTACTGATTGACGTGTTTGACAAATTGTATCGCGCTGTCGCTATTTCTAATCAGAATTTCTGTTGATACAAGTACGTTGAACTACAAAATGTCAGAATAGCATGCAATACAAAGAATAGAATGATCAGAAATTAATGAGATCTGATATAGCAATAGAAGCGATAACTCTTGTTTTACTTCTGATCAAGCAATTTGTTCTTTTTTACTCGAAGCTCTCTGATGAAAGCAAATTTTCCTGAATTACAGCGAATTTAAGATAAATTATTGTAAATTTGAAATGTTTTGCACATCTCAATATTTACATCGAAATTTGTGAGTTGAAAAGCAAATTTCTTTAGATTATCATCGATTTGAGATAAATTATCATAAATTTGAAATGCTTTGCACATTTCAATATTTGTCTTGAAATTTGTGAGTTGAAAGCAAATTTCTCTAGATTATCATCGATTTGAGATAAATTATCGTAAATTTGAAATGCTTTGCACATTTTAATATTTACTTCGAAATTTGTGAGTTGAAAGCAAATTTCCCTAGATTATCATCGATTTGAGGTAAATTATCGTAAATTTGAAATGCTTTCACAAAATGCTCAATCAGCTAGTATATCATAGTCATAGTCTCTGCGCTTTGATAACTCTGTAGAATATTAAAGATCATTTTATATAGAAAGAATTTAACGTGCAGTACTCTTCAGATTGATGAGAAGATGAATACAGATAATTCATTGTCAAAGTGTGTTGTGAGCAAATTTGCTCTCGCTTAGCATAATTTGCAATATGAGAATGAAAGTTGATCTTTGCTTCATCTTTAACTTATCAACTCACAACTCTTTGTTCTTCTGATACTCATTGTTATGATAAGCACTTTCACTTTATCTGTTGCAAAGCTCAGTGCGTACATCATCTGTCATCAACGTGTAGTAAAATCTGTAAGTGATTCAAAATAGAGAAAATGTCACATGTACTCTTATCTCACTTCTCAACATCATGACAGTAATCGTCTCACATTCTATCATATGACTTCTAGAAATTCTCAGAACTAACGACAATATTTGCATATTTGCTAATCTTTCAATATGTCACGAAGATTCAAGTCGATTTCAGATACGCTTGCAAACTTCAACTATGATGAGATTTCGTTGAATTGAATCAAGATGATGATCACTCAAGATCTTGTCATCAACAACGACAAGTATGATGCATTGAAGATATGCATTAAACAAATGCTGAGAAATGCGAAATTACTCGAAACATCACTTGATAATAAAATTGAGAAAGAGACAGTCAGAAAGATTGTGATCATCATAGATGATGAACTCTTGCACTTTCTGATAGAAGATCATCAAGTAACATGAAAAGATGCATGTCTTATAAAGTGAGTGAGACGAATAAACAGTAAGAAGAGAGATAAAGCAACGAGCATAAAGACAGAGAAATCTGCTCATCTGATTGAGCAAGCACAACTCAGCTCAGTCTCATCATTCATCTTATCGACAATGATTGACTTTGATTGCATGATCTTGACTTCGAATGATACGATGAATAATAAGATGATTCATCATTCACAGCTTTTCATAGCGAATGAAAAGCAGAGCAATTTCACTCTGAAGAATGTCAATTTTGATAACTATCAAAGACAGCTTGTTAATGAGACAATGTTCAACTTCGAAAAGAAGAAAATTATCTATGAAGTCGAGAACTTTGAAAAAGTTGAGATCAGAAATGCAGTCAACTTTTATGTCACATTGACAGATATGATAAAGAAGAGAATATTTTATTACATCTTTCAAGTTCAAGCTATAGAAAAACATAAGAGAAGTGAACATGAGAATTTCGTGCAGTGTTTGAGCAGCGCAATTGAGAGTACAGATAACTTCACTTTATTCAAGATCTCATCAGAAGATGAGAGTGAACAACTCATCACGAAGAAGTGAAAGCTTTGCAGAGAAGCTCGTCTCAATGTTTTGATAGTGACTCTCGAAGTTCTCAACGTCATCAAGACTGTCAGTCTCAATGAGTTATTCTCTTTGACAACAGATTCTTTGACAATTAATGATGACTTGAACATAAGAAAAGTGATGAAATATGATCGAGAGCACATCGATCTGTCTTTCGTCATCAACTTCATTGATATCACTCAGACGTAAGTGCGAGTGCAAAGCAATCATGTAGTAAAACATGTTAACTTTATGATATAGATTCAAAGATCTGCAGAAATAATAAGCATGCATTCAAATGAATGAGAATATATTTCTTAAAGTCTTGCAGTTTTGAAAACGCGATCTAAGCTGTACAAACATCGACGATAAGAAAATTGACAAAGATGCAAATGCAGATCGAAATGTGCAAGTAAAGAGTATGATACGAATTCTACTACTCATACAAGCGTTGAAAATATATTGACAACTTCATGTTGAAAGAATGATTCAACACGAAGAATTTCAATGTGATCAGATGAGAATGAAAAAGATAAGTCTTCTTTGCTTTTCAAAGCTACAGACAGAATAACATACTTACTTTTCTTCATTTGCAGATCATTCAAGTCATAGAATTGATAGTGATGAAGCGTTGACTTCATCTTGCTCATGTAAAAGTCAGTCTCTTTCGTGAGAAGCTCAATGATAAACATCTGCTTGTTGAATCTCAGAAATTTTCTTAGAATCTTGAGACAAAATGTTCATCAAATGAGTCATGATCAATGATCTGTTTCTGCGTGAAGAGCAGTTTCACAGTGACGCTAGAATCAAATCTTGAATCAATTCTGATTCTGCTGTCTTTGATCTTGATATCGAATTAACAGAGCGAATTCGCAAAGACATTGACATCTGTGTCACGTCTTGACATCAAACTGTATGTGAATCATTGCTCTGAAAAGAATAAGCTTCTCTTAGAAGATCGCTTGCTGTTTCAAGATTGAAAAAAGATAGAAACAGATGAGAATGAGATCAACGCGACAGTGACAACTCTCATAGAAGAACAGAAATGACTTGTAGTGCTGACTGAATCGAAGTCGTACGAGACACATGTGAAGCGTATCATTGTCAATCAAAGAGATGTTTGAAATGAAATCAACAGAAGTAAAAGAAGAGTAACTCTGTATAATTCGCGAACATGCTGAGATCGAATACTAAGAGATGAATTTCACATGAAGAAGAGCAGAGATTCTAAGATCATAAGCATTTTACGAGCATTCAAACGTTGCATGCACTTCGTACTGTGAGTCTATTCAAGCACATCTTTTGAGATCTCGTCAGATGATTTAGATCATTATGTGAAGATTCTGAAGCACTTTGATGAATGAAAGAATGAACACATTCTAAAGTCAAGCAATTCAGAGAAAGTGCTGTCATGAAGCAAATCAATGTTCAACGCATTAAAACATAAGCATAATGTACAGATGAACGATGAACTGCAGAAAATTGCAAGAAAATTTAATAGACTTCTCACTCTTCTTATGATTCAACGTCTATCATCAATGAATTGATTCAATGTTCTTTGCATGAAGTTATTTTCTCATGAGATGCGAGATGTAAACTGTTCGATCATCGAGAAGTATAAAGAGATGCACACGAAACTCAAGAGCAAGACTGCAAGAAGTGTAAAAAAAGAGCTGCAAGTACGTGTTGATGACTGAATATCAGATGACAAGAAGAGATCAATGTCTGTGTTTTCTTTCTTCGACTTTGTTCAGATCTCATGACAGATGAGACTGTGTATTACATTCTCATATCTTGTCAAATTGAAGACAAAGCACGATTTGATGTTTATCTGAACTGAACTTGTTTGTAATAAATGATTGACAGTTGTCAATAACTGTTTCTACGATGATAATATCAAGAAACTGTACGAATCAAGCAGCAAGTTACAGCGAGTCATGAAGATATTGAACAAATCTATAATCATCGAAGATGATCAGAGAAAAAGAATTCTGATAATGTTCTTCTCTTCGATCATAGCGAAGATCATCTGATTGATACGTCTACTTGAATTCTCTTGATCATAATTTCTATGTTTTGCATCATGCATGATGTTTTCAACTTGTTGAATGTTGAGTATATCTGTTTCTTTACTAACAACGAGCTAATATCTTATCAAGATTCATGAAATGAACGTTGCATTCTTTCATAGCAATTTAAGTTTCAAAAATCGACAAAGTTTAATTAATAGTTTTCAAGATATGAAAAAGAATGATTCTGATTTCAATATTCTGATTGAAACTACTGAAGTTTTAAAGACAGATTACACTCTTCATCATGCATTTTAAGTGATATTGATGAAGCTCAACTATATGATCTGAATGAAACAGCAGACTTTTTTTCGAATCAGTAGATATGATCAAATCGCGAAGAAGATGTGAGCATATCGATTTTATACTTCGAAATTCGATGTCGAGAGACTTATTAGAAATTATCAGACGTGACGTCAGATCTTTCAAAATGATACATATGATGATAGTAGAGTGAAAGAAATGAGTGATGAGAAGATGAAAAAGAATAATCAAATAGTAGAGACTGTGTGAAAGACTTTAGTTTAATGCTTTTGCTTCATAGTCTGTTAACTGTTATCAGCGAATCATTGTTAGTTATTTCAGTCAAAAGAAGTAATTGTTGACAGCAGAAGCATAAACATGATGACATATGTAATAAGATGCTGTGTTTTGAAAATATCGAAAATGCGAGAAAAATAACATCATGTGTATATTTTTACTGTCATAGAAATATGACAATTTATCATTTTTTATTCTGATTATTCAGATGATTTATCTTGTCAGATGATAATTTATCATTTCTTACTCTGTTTTTACATTAGCAATGTATTTTCTAGATATTCTAGAGATCACTAGAATCAAACTCACGCAAAACTTACGACGCAACTGTAACACAATTAAAGCTACGTCTCTTTGTATTCATCAGATTATTATCATCAAGTCTTTCAACTATCAACACAGCTTTCATAATCATACTTTGTAATAGTCATAGAATTCAAGTGTAATAGAAATCATTAATCTGTCTTGAAATCGAAATAACAGCATCTCATTTCTGTGCATTCTTCGTTGCATAGACAACATTGCATCTGTATTGCATTCATGTTTCTTTTAAGTCTTTGATGCTCTTCAAGACTCATTACGATTCTGTTGCATAAGAAAAATCAACATGTTCAGTATGAGATTTTCAATGATCTTCTACAATGAATTGCAGCGACATAACTGAATCAGAAAGATGATGCAGAAAGACTTAATGATCGACGACGACAAATGAAGTGAGATCGTAATGACAATGAAGAAGAAGATGATATTTTCGAAGATATATGACATAAAACTTGATAGTGAGCTGACAAAGAAAAAGCTTCGAATGATGATTGCAAAGATTATCATCATCTTCGACAAAGAGATTAAAAGCATATCACAGAATTAACTGCACAAAACATTGATGATCATGACTCAGCGACTGAACAACAATGAAAGACAAAGAGCACAACATCGAGAGTGAACACATGAAAACATTCAGTATCAAAGAAAGTTGCAAGAAGAGATTAAAGATGATAATGCTGATCAACTATCGTTGATGTCGTGAAATGCTACAACATTGCTGACAATGAAGAAATCAGATAATCAAACATCATTGATGAGTTCTATTTATTTAACTATAAATAAAAGACAAGAAGAGATCAATCTGCTGAACATGCAATTCAAAGAGTACAAAAGATTATTGATCGAGAAGAAAATTTACGACGTGACAAAGAATAGAATTCTTTACGACAGTGAAGATATGAGATGAATTGAGATTGAAAATGAGCGATGCTAACAGACTGCGATGATAAAGATGACAGCAAAGAGCTGCTGTCGCTTTCAGTTCATCATCGATCGACTCTCTTCAGATCAGTAACTAGAAAATTGTAAAGACTATATTAATTTGTTCACTGACTTTGAAAGTAGTAGAATCAATCTTCGCTACTTCAACATCTGAGAATATGCTCAAGTCATCAATCAAACGTTGCAAACTGCGATCACGAAAGATCTTGAAAAGAGATGCAATAGCTAAATTGAGAAAGACTACATGCATGCAGAACTCAAGAATGAAAATTCAAGAAGAGTAAAAGAATAACTGAAAGCACGCGTTGATGCTCTGATTTCATTAACAGCAAAGATCATGTCTGTGCTATACAAGCTCATGAAGAAGATTTCATGATCAACGAACGAAAGTTCTATTACTTTTTGAACTAACAATATTCGCAACGTTTCAGTTCTAAAGCAAAGTCTTTGATACATCGTCAGCGAAGACTTGCTCTTTAGCAACGAAGATTTCATGAAGAAAAAGTGATTGACACTTATGAAAGAGACACTTGATCGTCAAAAGATTTCTCAGTAAACATTGCTCAGTCTTTGTCAAGATCTTCAGTGATGAGATTGTTATCTGCAACGTCTGCTCTACAAACTCTTTGTTCAAGCACGATTACTTCTTTGAACAAAGATCGCAAGCAACTTCGTCAACGAAACAAGATTTCTGTTAATATTAAAGAGTTTAGATAAATTAATGCAATCATGAGTAGATTGATCTTCAACGCTCTAAAACACAAGCAAAGTGTTAAGATGAACAACGATCTACAGAAAATCATCAGAAGATTTGATAAACTTCTCACTGTGCTCATGATTCAACGACTATCATTCATGAATTGATTCGACACGCTGTGTATGAAGCTATCTTCTCATGAAGTGCAAGATGTGAACTGTCTCATTGTTGCAAAGTATAGAGAGATGCAAGCAGAACTCAAGAACAGAACTACAAGTGTGAGAATGTACTCAACAATAAACTAAGAATCGAATTTGAATATTAATGATGATCTCAAGAATAGAAGTTTCTGTCACAAATGTCGTGATTCTTCAGATGAATTCTGAATAATCAGCTGTTTTCATGTTTACTGCAGAGAATGTCTTAACGCTCTCGTCTACAAAGTCATCAAGTGCGATGAAAAGCAAACTGCATGTTTAGATTGCAACAACATTTACATTGAGTCTCGATCATGCAACGAGTTAAAAGAATTGCAAATGAATGTTGAAGACAGTGAAAGAACTTTCTCACGCACTTGCAAAGATTTCGAACAAGATCTCAAATAAATCAATTTCAATAACTTGATTCTTTCATCTTTGAAAACGACAACGATGCAGATGCAGATTGAGCTGTGATTGATGAAGAAGTTGAACAAGAAGATCATCATCTTCATTCAGTTTCACATGCTGTAAGCTCTCATCATCTTATGAGTTCTTTGACTTGAGAACAAGCTAATTGCAAAATAGCATGAAAGTGCTGAATCATCTCTTTCAACAGTGTGACTGAGTCTTTGTCAACTATCACGACAAAATGAGTCAGAAAGCTCGTGATCACATCATCATCATGTTTCACGACGATTCGATCATGAAGATCATGATCGTCTCTCTCAAATGTGATGATGTCGAACTTAATCTCATCATGATCTCGCGCGTCATCTGCGTCGATCTGTGATGAAACAGCAGCGTGAAACAACAAGTCTTCTACTGTGTCTTTTGCATCAATCAGTTCTTTGAAATCTTCATCACTCATCATGTTATCAAGAATAGCGTTGACGAGAAATTGATCTTACACATCATTTGCATCGATCTGTGATGAAACAGCAGCGTGAAACAACAAGTCTTCTGTCACGTCTTTTGCATTGATCAATTCTTTGAAATCTTCATCACTTATCATGTCATTTAGAACAGCGTCAATGAGAAACTGATCTTGCGCGTCATCTGCGTCAATCTGTGATGAAACAGCAGTGTGAAACAACAAGTCTTCTGTCACGTCTTTTGCATCGATCAATTCTTTGAAATCTTCATCACTCGTCTTGTCATCAAGAACAGCATCGACAAGAAACTGCAGATGTTGCAGAACAGCAAGCGTGAGATCATTGACATCATTATTGACGATGTCAAGATGCTGAATCAACTGAGCTTGATGAAGCTGATGCAACTGTTTGAGTCGATGAGCGTTGAAGAGAATAAGAAGTCGTTTATTCTGATGAATGAAAACGAGAAGAATGAAAATGTTAATGAGAAGACATCAACGATGAGAAATTGTAAGTTGAGAGTGAGAAAGATGTTGATTGTAATTTCATGAATCTAAGCTCTTTTTTTCTTCTTTTTTTCTTCTTTTGACACATCGTTTCTTTCACATCACTATCTTCTTTTCGCTTTTCTTCTTTTCTCACTTTCTAGTACTTTTCGATCAGCAATGAACACGTCGTTTGCACACTGCACGACTGCACGCACGCACGCATTCAGCTCAGCTGATTCAACTTCATTCACATAGATGACATTATTCATCTTATTCTGTATTTTACTCAAATCGATGAAATTCTTCTTGAACATCTCGACAGTTTCTGTACGTGAAACGCAAAGAAACTTGAAGAATGAAAAGAATTCTTCTACTCGATTCTAATCATTCAATGATGCTTTCTCATCAGATTTCTGCAGATTATAGAGTTCTGAAACAGATGATTCTTGATGATCTGAGCTTCGTCAAGCATGATATGATGAAAATGAACTTGATGAAAGATATCATAATTCTTCTTGTACATCTTCATTCATCATTCTCATCTATGAAGTCATCAAACATGATGAAGAGTAAACTGCATGTTTAAATTTAACTGCGACATCATGTACATTGAGTCTCGATCGTGTGACGAGTGAGACTCAGAGTTCTTCAGCAATAAAATGCACAGTTCGCGTTCTCAGTTCGCACATGTGAAGACAAATTATCATAAATTTCTCGAAATTTATCTTGAATAATCAGAGTTCTTCAGCAATAAAATGTGCAGTTCACATTCTCAGTTTGCACATGCGAAGATAAATTTATCGTAAATCACTCGAAATTTATCTTTGATAATCAGAGTTCTTCAGCAATAATATTCGTAATTCGTATTCTCACTTTGCATAATGTGCGGAGATAATTTATCGAATTTTCTCTTAAATTTATCTTTGATAATCAGCTTGAGCTTAGAGTTCTTCAGCAATAAGATTCGCAGTTCGCATTCTCAGTTTGCATGTGCAATGATAAATTATTGCAAATTTTCAAATCTATCTACACTTTTGAGTAAATCATGAAAACATTATCACAATTTTGATGCAACGAAGTTAGAACATGAATCTGACAGAGTAGATGAACATTAAGATGTTAATCTACTCGTTCTCAATCAATAATCAAACATAGTAGTGTCAACAACAACAGAGTTACACGCTTTCAAAGATCACATATCTTCAAGTACGCGTCGTGTCTTTTTCTTCTTCACTCTTTTTTCCTTTTATCTCAGAACTCGATCGCATTCATCAATTCATTATGTATCAATCATTATTTCGCGTCGTCTTCTAAGTGAACTGTCATGACAAGTAATAAGAACAAGAAGAACTTGAACACTGCAATTGATAATCAGATGCGTAGCATGTATTATGAATTGTTGACACGCAGTTAACTGACTCAATAATCATGTTTAGTTCATCTATCAACAAGATGTCAAAAGAAGAGTTGAGAAAGCAAGTGACAATTTCAACATATCATTGAAAGAATTTGAACTCAGATTTAAAAGACAAGAACGCAAGTTTCTCGACATGTTGAACAGCTCAAATGATGATTTATCATCTCAAAAACAATGATCTGCAGAACAACTGCAGAAGAAGACAAAATCAATATCAATATCATCATGTATGTTTTCAACTAATATGATCTCAACATAGTTCACTAGAATCATTCGATTTTTCAAGAACATCTTGTCAAAGAAAAAGATGCATCAGCGTAAACAGCATTCTCACTCGTCGTTATCAATCTCATCATCTTCTCAGCTCAATGAGCGAATCTCAAAGTCTCAAAGATCAACAGAATTTTCGTCAAGTTCTTTTGCATTGAGTTCACGATACAACGCAGCACAGATTGATGATTCAGATGACAACTCTAGAAAAATTCTTTGAGCAGAATTCAGACGACGATCGAGAACAGTCTCTGCTGCAGCTCATGTCGATGTGCTTAGATACATAGAATTCATTCTATTGACAACGATTATGACGTGTAAAGTAGAGAAGAGCATAACATCATGATCAGAGCTGCAATGAATTCTCTTGAGCAATCTCATGTGCAATCTCTGAAACAGAGATCGCGCACATCAATTAAAACACAGATCACGAACGAACTACTTTGTTGCAAAAAGATCAACAATAAACAAAGTTCGAAAGATAATGTGCAACTCAAATCTTGTCATATCATCAATAGATTGACAGACACAGTTATATGATTTTATTGAACAATATTGAGCACAAATAATGTTTCAGATTTGAGATGTAGTGAAGAATTATTATGTCTTTTACAAGAAAGTCAATACATCGAACTATGTTGTCAGATTGTTAGTTAATGATAACTTCATCAGCTCTGATATTGAAAAGATAAACATCTTGACAGACATGATGCGTTGACTGACATGTATTTAGTCTGAAGAATGTCATTTTCTAGTCTCAATAATCGTGAAAATCACTGCTGTCTCATTTTTCAATCAAGAAGATCGTAGTCTTGATCAACTATCAAACACGAGAATCATGTTTGCTGAGCTGTGTCATGATTCTAGCCTTGTCAGACTCAGTCTTCTAGTCTTATCAGATCTATTCTCGCTTCGTCATCTTGACTAGTTTTTATTGAGTCTAACGTCGACTGAGAAACACACATATGTAGTCAGCTTCTTTCTCGTAGCTATCTTTCTTTCTTAGCATTTATCTTCTAGTTAAATGACACTTCTATCTGACTCGCTCTAGACAGATCTCTAACATTAGATAAATGCTCATCATTTACTATTCTGCTATCGACGAATAGACGATATGAAACAATTTATTCAGTAAGGAAAATTTGCAAGAAATTCTTCAAATTTGCATCATTATTTTAGATCGCAAGAGATTCTTCGATTAAAGCACTCAATTATTACCTGAAATTCACAAGAAATTCTTTGAATTTTCACTCATCAAAAAACATCAATTCAAAACATCAATCTCTCATTTATTCTTATCTCAACAACTTCTACCTTCTCTCATCATGACACGTGACGTCAAGTCAGTTGAGTCTCGAACAACTCGCCTGCTTAGAAGCACTGTCAATAGAAGAGTTTCACTTCTACTCATTGATGCTTCAGTCGAAGCTGAGAAAGCTGTCATCTTATGAAACATAAACATCGAAGAACAACTGTTTCATTGAGTCAGCAATCAACTCGACGAAGTCATCAATATGCTGAACAAGCTTCGAAGTCAGCGAGACTTGACTTTACAACTCAATGAACACTGACTTCTCATACAAGATGATCACAAAAAGAGAGCGAAACAACTAGAAGTCGCTTTTGATAAAAACGATGAGCTAGAGAAAAAGATCAATCAGCTACAAGGCGAGCGATTGAACTTCAGAGCGAAACAACGTCAAGC
>JAABUY010001452.1_pt1 | contig 31962 bp, 29 predicted proteins | sample 5560271 | NCBI WGS metagenome assembly JAABUY01 (sample SAMN10711886, study PRJNA513374) | rock metagenome | isolation source: Antarctica rocks | place: Antarctica: Victoria Land, University Valley | reverse complement strand
TGGGCGTGTTCAATGCAATCGTTACTTAGCATACTACTAGCTACCGGTTAACCCAACGTGCCTGGAACCCTCTTATATCACAAGCTCTAACCCCTAGCCCCTATATCAGAGGAATCTCCGATCAGGATGTAACAATAAAGTTATATAAATCAAATTATTTTTAAATGATTTCAAGATTCTCAGCATTCTTTTAATTTTAATTAAGATTGCAACTATACTGTGTCTTAAAGTCTGAATATTAATACAGAAAATTCTTATATCAATGTTGTTTTAAAGAATTCAGATTATCTTTAACTGTCATTAGATGCTTTATCATAAATTTTAGCTATTCAATTTATAAAGATTATTTTTACACTGTCATAATATTAATTTATTAAATTAAAGTATTCTTCTTATGCACTGACAGTCATTGTTAATCTATCTAAAAAATCTTTACTGATTGTCTTTCTTTTTAATGAGTTTATAGAATAAATTAAGATAAATTATAGATTTAAGCAATCTCACAAAGAAAAACTGATGAATCATTGTTTAAATCAGTTAAGATAAGATTATATTGTGTGAAAATATCAGAAATTGACTTAATTGATTCATCTGAGGTCATTGTGAATGTGTGACAACAATGAGGTGAACAACAATGTTGATGAGGATGTTTGTGACTAATGGGGTGGCTTGACTGGGTGGCTGGCTCGACTGGGTGGCGATTACGTTACGGTGAATAAGCTAGCACTACGGTACTCTGTACTTCGCAAGAGTGCAAACAGCAGCTAAAAATAACTCAAGGCTGAAAAACACCACTAAGGTTGAGGTACCGGCAGACAAATCTACAGGGGCAGCGATCTAACAGAACAAAATGTCCGGCACAAACATACGGGTTCATCAATCATCAAGCATTGCTTCAAAATTGTGGCTGTGCACGTTCCCAAGCTGTGGTCCAACATCCACACCCTTCGGTAGATATTAATCTTCACCGCTGCTGCACCGCCGCCTTCGGTATTCTTGATGGCCGTAACACACAGACTGTCATGACAAACTAGGGAGTCGAGCAGGTCTACCATTTCTTTGACATGAGATTTGAGAGAGCGAAGCAGGGAAAGAAACGCGCCTTTTAAGTTTTGTTTTCAAGAGGTGTTGGAAAGCAGCCCTCTGATATGGGTTGAGGACGGGGACATGGAAATGTCCATGTACTTGTACGAAGACAATTCGCTGATGGCATTGAGCTGCAGGAGTCCTCTCTTCAATGCTGGACTTTTGTCCACACCATGATTGCAATATCTATTGACCTGAAAGCATTCAAGTCAACAATGGCCCAAATGCCTATCAGGTTACTGGTGAAGCCGGCGCTATCAGGATCCTAAGGCCAATGTCGTAATAGTAGACCTCTGAAACTCACCCTTACCTCCACGATCTACAGCTTCGCATCACCTCTCAAAACGTCCCTCAACAACTTCAACGCCTCCGCCGCAAAAGCCACCATATTCTTCTCCCTGTCGCCCCCTAAGCCAGTCTCCACCTCCCGCGTATACGTTCCTTGCTCCGTCGCCACCGCCACCGCCACATATCCTCTGCCTTATATTACCACCCACCCACGGGGTCAATGGATATCGGAACCAAACCTACGGCGTCCGGTTCCTCGTGCTCCCCCCTGTCGGCCCGGCGGTCCCGCTCTCGCCCACCGCAAATGTCGAACCCAGTTTGCCCCTCACATTCTCCGCCAGGCCCTTTACGACCTCCGGCGTCGGACCTTTGTAGTTAGCGATTGAGTCCTGCGTCCATCCAACAAACGCGATCCGCGATTCCAGCGTGTACAGCGTCAGGCCGCCTCTGTAGAAGGCGCTCGCGCCCGGCGTGGCCAAGAGCGAGGCGGAGATGATGCCGCCGGCTGCCTGTTTTATGCCGCACACGGCTTCATCAGCAGAGGGGAGCGCGAGTGGTCAGGATATGGCGTGGATGGATGGGTGGCCGAACTGTTTCTGCGACTGAGACCGTCGCTTGCCTTTCCTTGAGGAGGGTGGCGATCTCTTCGGAGAGGGGTTTGATGGATGCCGGGGGAAACTCGGACGTCATGGTCGCGAGCGGCTTGGTTGGTGCTTTCAGGGTGGTTGCTCGTCGTACTAGTATGGATCCTGAGACCCTACCTAGCCCAGCTTGACAGAAGGGTAGGTGCCCGCATGTGAGTGACGTCCTGCCTGGCGGCAATCTCCGGCTCTTCGCTCTTCGAAGGACAGAGGGGACCGAGGAAACCTAACTTAAGTAATTTTGTGGAAGACGCATCGAATGGCACCAAGTTCGCCCCTGCAGCTGAGATTCTTGCACGGCGACTCTACCGTAGGCTGTCACCGTCTTACCACAGTGATCCAGCCTGCCTGAGGCTGTTACGTTTCGAAGTCTTATGCTACTCCAGCGCCATGAAATGTTGCATATTTGCGCTTCTCCTCTATGTAAATGTCACATCAGCTACTTTAGTGCTAGGAGCAAGCAACCACTGTCATTGTCACACTATGGCCGAGAGATACTTGGTCAATTGTGGATTGTGGACGCTCAGGGCCAGACTGGGTGATTGTAATGAGAGCCACGATTCACACAAGGCCCTAAAAGAGGGTGACCGCCATGCTGGACTTCCGGACTAGTCCACTGATCATGCTATAAGTTTTTGAAACTGTGCTGTCAGGATGGTGTTGGATGCAGCAGCCTCATCCGAGGATTCATCAGTCCATAAGAATTCTACAACCGGTGTCCGAAGTTTGTCCCGAATGGCAAAGAAGATCCATAACGCTCATCGAGGCATGAGCCAGTTGATGAGAACGGCGCTAAACACCAAGCACGTATCACAGAGCTCGTCACGGAGATCGAGCTGTACTAGTACTGTCTCATGTCTTGCAGTCTGAAAACTAACGTGCACAGCATGGGATGACGACTAGAGACACCGTGAACCAAGGTGATGGGATTTGCACATTACTTCCAAGCTCTCTTGATCCGAGATAGCGTGATCAATTCGTCAAGCCCGGCCAGTCTATCCAGTCTCAGTATCAGTGTTCGAACAGTCAGAAAACATTCTCATCACTTACCGAACTTCGTCCTTTCTGTGTTCCTCCTTGTTACCGTAACTTCGTCACCGATGGCAATTGTCATCCCCTCCACCTCTCTGCCAAGGAAGCCATACCGCCCAAACACAGGACTGTACTTTGTGCCCGGATCGACCCGTCGATCTTTCATGAGCTTCCTCAATATCGAACCCGCTTCGCCTGTGCCTGGCTTCCCAGTCGCGTAATCCACGTTAAGACTTACGCAACGCACGCAGTTTTGCGTGAGTATGATGTCGACATTGTCCCGGATCCTGATCCCTCCCCAGAAATCCTCGTCCCACGCGTTTGGAGAGCCCGAGAGAACAATATTCGGGCGAAATTTGGTAATGTCCATTTCTTCGCCATCGGGCAGACGAGTCGAAACATTGGCGAGTGACTCTTCTGTGACGACTAGGAAGGGTGCACAGTCCGCAAAAGTGATGCCCTTCTGCTCCTCCTCCTTTGTGGACGTACCCAGCAGCGGTATGTTGTCGGTGATACTGGAGAACCAAGAGCTCTTAGCAGGACGTCCACTGGCAGCATTGGGCGATAGATTGCCCAAAACAGGCCTGAGGTTCTCGCCCAGATACACCAGTATTACTTCGTAGCCGAAACACTCGGAAAACCAACCGTTATACTGTGCTCCCATGTCATAAGCCTTTGTAGGACTGCTGTGCATAACAACATCGACGATCTCTAAGTTCGACGTTTCCGGTTGGAGGGGTAGCTCGATATTCCTGCCCTGGCTTTCGCCAGGTCGATGATAAGTCACAACAACCTTCCCGGCATACGCATCTTGGCCGTCTCTCCGCAGCTCTGTGAGGAAGAGGCCCATCTCCGGGAAGAAGGCAATATGCATGTTCTCCAGACGCCTCGCGCTCGGAGTAGCCGCATGGTCATGGTGGACCTTCAGGATCATGAAGGTCCGATCATGACGGAAACCGTGTTTGGTAAGGTCGGCGGTGGTCTGGGGGCTCCCTCGGAGGGATTTGATCGGATATGTGTACAGCTGTTCGAGAGATTTGAGTCAGCAGGGAATCCCATTTGACCATTAGGCTACTGAATACTACCCGAGTCACTTGCATTTCTCGCATTTTGACTGTATTTCGCGCTTTGCTTCACGCCTGCAGTGTGTCTCCACTTACTTTCGAGTAGATGAAATGGCACGTAGAACGGAGAGGATGGGTGAGCTGAGTGGGCGTGTCGGTCGCTTCACTCTGTTTTAAGGGTCCAGTTGTCTTCGTTGGCCCCCAAACATTTCGACGCCTTCCACCCCCACTATCTTCGATCTCTACAGTACCTTACCTTAACTTATCGATAAGATTGAGTGGAGGCGGGGTTTGATCTCAGTTTTGGCCTTAGCGTTCGGCTCAGTAGAACGCCACAGCGGGCTTTAGGACTTCCGCCAGAAGGTAGATCTTGAAAGAGGGAGAGGGAGGGGCAACCGTTGAGAGAACAGGCAAGTCGACGTACAAATAAATCTGTCGGCCTTTGACCGCTAGCGATTGTGGGGATACGCACAGGCCCAGTTTCTCTGCAGCTCTCCACGTCATGTTTAGACTCACCCAAAGGAGTGCTAGCGTATCTCAGCGGTACCGTCGGTACCACTACCTCAGGAGTCCGCAATGACTTACTTGTCCTGTGCCTCCCAAACATATCCTCAGGGCATCACCACCTCCGATAGGCTTGGCCAATCCGACACGAAATGAACTCCTATCCATTCAACATCGTCCCCGAGCAGATCCCACCCGAGCTCCAGGAGCGTCTCAGCAGCCACGCCTGGGGCGCACGGGTCCTCTCCGATACGCGTCTGACACCCATTCAAACGCCGTCTCGAGTGTCTAAGCCTGGCACGGAGAATTCGTTTCTCGCCCAAACACTACGCACTGGCGACGCCATCACGGCCTGTCAGTCCTTCTACAAGGCCCCGTCTCCACCGAGCGACTCAGAGTCGCACCAGGGTTCGGATTCGGCAAATCTGGGAGAGATGCAAACGCTGTATGTCATCGGCTCGGGGCTCAACGGTCATGAAGGGGTCTGTCACGGTGGCTTCCTGTCACTTGTGCTCGATGAGATTATGGGATTGGTCGTCAGACTTTACCCCAAAGCGGCGAATCCCTACACCTTGTACCTCAATGTCAGCTTCAAGAAGCCGCTCTCCACACCTGCTGTGATAGTTTGTCGGGGTCGGTTCACTAAGCTCCAAGGCCGCAAGATGTGGGTCTCCGGGAGTGTGGAGGATGGCGAGGGTGGCCTGTACGCAACGGGAGAGAGCCTCTTTCTGGAAGTCAAAGGAAACCTTTGATCTACGCCGATGTGTCTCAATGAGCAAGTCATAGGATGCACTATGGGGCTAGCCTCAAGTGTGCTGCATTGATGGCTAGTTCTCGCTACACTCTTCGGGGACCTCTGCCTGACCGTTTCAGGTTCTCTCAGCTTAAGGCTTTTAGATCGTGCTAGCTTATAGACCGCTTCCTTCCGACGATGACTACCATATCCATTCCGATGCTGACACCTCTTTCTGTTTCCATCAATGCTCTCTTCCAGAGCGCTCTATAATCGTCCCATGTGCCGAGGAGCTCGACATCTTTCGCCGACGCAATGGCACCAATCTCCTCTAACGCCATGATGAAGTTGTCCGTTGACGCTCTTCGCAGGTTGTCGCTGAGCGGTAAGCGGAACGACTCAATGACTTCAAGACGGTTGGAGGCAAAGATGTCGGCGAGAGAGGATATGTAGCTGCCACATTCGTGAGTATAGGTTCTCCACGTCTGCGCGGCCAAACCATCAAGGGAGCAGCGGAAATCGGTCCGGGCGACAAACCTAAAGTCCAGGCCGCTTTTCTTGCAGAACCCCTGCCATCTAGTGAGCAAATCTGAGCTGCCCTGCGTGGTCAGAGATTCGGTCGGAGCGTGGGCGTGGAAGGTGGCACAGTCAAGCTCATCCCACTGAATATATCCGCCCGGTTCTGTCACCATCATGAATTGATTAGCTCAGAATCAAAAAGCGGCGGTCCCCATCTCGCTGCCATATCGACGTGATGTTTCTTTTCCCACCTGTTCCGCGCCCTTTTCCGGATTTTTCACTTCAGAAATAACTCACTAAGCAGCCTCATCATGTTCCTCAAAAAAGGCACCGGGTCGTTGTTCTTGATAATGACGGCAAAAGCGCGCACATGCACCACATCAAATCTCTCCACCAAGTCATCGGGGATGTCGTCGAAAACGTCCATAATCCGCGTAGTGACATTGTGCGGCAGATACTCGGGTGCGGGGAGATAGTTGGACGTGATGTCGAAACCCTCAAACCGCCATGTCTGGGGACTCTGCCCTGCGAGTTCTAAGAGCCAGCATCTGCATGCGCAGAAGAGAGACGTAACGAGTCAGCATGGCCAGTATGCCAGGGAGACACGCCGCAAGGGTGCTACTCACGCGTTGCCCGTCCCGATGTCCACGATCCTGAGATCCGGGTTTGCAGTCGAAATGGCCGGATGCAAGAGATAGCGGAGACGACATCTCCACATGAAATGCTGAACGTACAACCTGCGTGTCCCCGAAAGAGCACCCGAGTTTCTCAGTTCCCCAGTCTTCATCGATCAACCGAGGGATCTAAAAGAGAATGGACAGCAGACCTTGCCGACTCGCGGAACCCTTTTCCTAGCATGTACTGTTCTTGTATAGAGGTTTCCTTCGCCGCCATCTGATCCTCTTTCGTTCGTTCTTCCCGTTATGCTTTCCGTACTTAGACACGTGTCTTCGTTAGACCGCTAAGAGATCGGGCAATTGCTATGAAAGTCAAGATCTAAGAAAATCAGAGGTTAGAAGCAGCACAGCAAAGAGGGTTTCGGCTGTCCATTGAGTGAAGGTGCGGAAAGGCTCTTGCCAGACCATATACAGACGTGGGCATTTCATCAGTCACGTAGATACGCACCGGATCCGGAACCTTGAGATCCTTGATTGTCGTCCTTAGCAGAGTTTGGCGAAGCTGGAGGCGGGACAGTTGTTCGTCTGCCTGGGGTAGACGGAGGAGTAAAGTGGGTAATGCTAATAATGCATCGGAGGTTGCTTTGCTCTTAATAATTCGGTACCGGACATGTACAGTAAGGTAGGTACCTTACAGGGAAGCCTTGCCTCCTGGGATGCGAGAGCTTGATTGCTGTGCCGTGTTCGTGCACATCGATCTTCCGGCCTCTAGTGCTTATGGCACACAGTGCTTTCTTTACCTGATAATATTGTATCGACGTCATTACTGTATTCACAAGGTGCTGGGGAGATCCTTACCACACTACTGCAGGTTTCTACCTTGCACAACATGCTCATCCTTGGAGTGGCCGTCTCCATCTCAGAGCAATCAACGCTCGCACTGGTCTGCACCCATAGAAACTGAGTTCAGGACGCTCGATTTTGAAGACCAACACGGTCATCTACATGACCTACCGTCGTCGACTGCTCGAGCCTATCACTCGTCTGCTCCAGATCCGTCGTCACCGTGATTCCCGTCTCTTTGGCAAGCGGGCCGCTTCCTGACCTTACCACAACCAGATCTCCCAAGTCGATGTCATCCCTGGGTTCACGCGCGAGCGACGGAGTGCTCCTCACAGCGAAGGCCGAGTAGTCCGTGCCCATACTTCGATAGGGGTGGCGGCCGAATGTCGCGCGGCTGCCGGACGATTTGTCCGGGCGTGTTTGGCTGTCTTTGCTCGGGTGCGGATGATCCTGGGTGGATGAGCTGGGACGACCGCGGCTGAAGACGCGATTGAATAAACTGTGCATGGTCGGGAGGCAGGCGCTCAACGTGGCCATGGCGCATTCGAGGATGGACCAGATGCCGGAGCCGACGTCGTTCCCTTTCGGGACGCGTTAGTCACGAGTCGATCACCCGGCAGGGTAGGGAAATGGTCAACTTGCAGCTTGAATCAATGGCTGAGAGGCCTAGAATCTGCGGGATCCTGAGGATGCTGATGACGCAGACGCTGCAAGCCATTGTCAGTCACCGAAGTCGCGCAAGCTGGAAGTGAAAGTGTCGCTCACAAGCTAGCAAGCGCGAAAATCATTGTCAACTGGATCTTCCGCTTCAAGGACATGTTCAAGTTCCAAAGCTTCGGCATTGGTAAGGACAAGATTGCGATATCGGTTGCAGCGTTAACCGCGCCACCGACGACGAAGACGATTCTGATGGGTATACACTTTCCCTCGATGGTGCGATCCCAAAGCGCCTGAAGTGGGACGCATTGCGTGAGTACGCAAATGGTTTGAATGAGAGTATATAAGGTGATTATGGCTCCGATGGCCCATAACAGGCGCACGAAATGCCGTCCCGGGAAAATGCGATGAAGGAGGAACAGGGCCGAAAGTTTGACGGACCAGATGGCGAGGCTGTAGAATATCTCCGAGACAGTGACCCCCTGTGAAGTATCAGGTTGTCTGGAAGCAAGGTGTCTGGAGGAAGGAAGAAAGTACCAGCACGAAGAATGTTGGATCTTTCACCAAGATCTCATGGCGTCCAAACCCGTCGGTCATCAATCGAAAGTTGAGACCTGCGAACACAGTAGTGGGCACCTTTCATGATTTCGACCATTAGTTGTGCCTAATTCAATCTGAAATGAGAAATGGAAGGAATGGTACTAGACATACCAAGGAGAGAAGCGCCAACCAGTCGTCTGTCTTCCATTGCGACTTGCTCAAGTGCCGAGAGAGAAAGCGCAAAGCAACTGCGACGTAGCTGATGACCAGACAAAAAACGAAGGTGCCCAGTAGATGCGGCAATTGAGTATCGCTGATGTGCTCCTTTTGATAGCTGAGGGAGGACTCCGAAGACATTGCCAGCTGGGGACTCGGAAAATGCCAAGCTTCCCTGTCTACTCAACAACACCAATTGCGGGTTTTGGATCACCTAACGCAATGTCTGATCCAATAGTGATCACACCCATACAGTGATGGCACGTCCAAGATATGTCTCAAACTGCCAAAACAAACAATCGCCCAATAAGGAGGACGATGAGCTTTTCGAATGAAGGTAGGCAGTTGTGCAAGAACAACGAAGGATAACAGAAGTGGAGGATGCTTGTGCAGTAGGAAGTAGGATTCCCTATTCTATCTCCTGGATGGGTGCAGCAACTTCGCAGGGGATGGGGACCGATGGGGATGTGCTCCGTTGGGGCGTTGCGAGTCATGTTTGCTTTTACGAACGGTCCCTTGACCCATGTCTGTCCGCTGAGACTGCCTGTTCTGGAGATGTCTTGTGGAGGTGTACCCTGGAACTGATTCGCGTAAAGACGTACAACGGTGGGAACAGGCTCCGGCAGCAGGCATTCCTTTAGGCGTGCAACTAGGTAGATGTTGAAGGATCCTGCTGTATACCTAGTACAAAGATGACAAGATTTGGATTTGAACGAGGGGTTTGCGTGGTACAGCACTGTAACGCAAGGGAACAATCAGCTCCTTCGTCAACTTGTACTTGTAGAGAGAGATATGTCCGACAAGCCTCTACCTAGCGGGCATTCGGCCGAACGTCTGCTCTCCCATGAAGTTGGAAGTTCCGTAAATCGCGGAAGTGAAGGTTCTTCGGAAGTATTGTAGCCATAGCATTGGCTAAGGCTTCTGTATCTTTGGGATCCCGGGCGGTGCAGAGGAAAGGTTCAACCCTGGTGGCCTTTGCCTGAAGTATAGCTGCTCCATCGCCAAGCGAGGCACATTTGCTTTTTGGGCGCAGAGTAAACGTGATGACCTCTGCATGACATGCATGAGTGTTGTGAGTCAATGAGCGAACATGTACCTTGTCGTATGAGATAAACAATGTTCTTGCACCTGCGTAGTATCATCAAGCCAACGGTCGGTGGTATTCCATGCAGTGGATCAAGGACGCTACACAATGGTCTGTAATGACATAACAGCAGGTAAGGTACGAGTGCTCTGTACTTCGGTAGCTGAGCGGCACGGCCCGTACAACGTGAGCTGAAGTACACGTACCTTAGTTTACGCCTCTCCCGTTGGACGTTGAACATCCTATTAGCCTATGAGAGAACAGATGAAGATCTCCGTCTTCTCCACACCTGCATACGGATTACTTGGCTGCAGAGTTACATGCATGTTCCACTTCCACATGCACGCTCGGTATCATGTGTGATGTATGTAAGATGTCCGTGCCACCAGCCAGCACCAGTGATCAAGGATACAGCCTTACTGATGAATCAGTGCATGCATGATGTGAGCCAGAGTACCTGGTTGGCGTGACATCGCGGGCATAAGGACGAACAATTCCCTGAGACCGAATAAGGCCTGATTGGATGTCCTCTGATCGCGATAGCACGGGAAACCTTATGTATCATGAAAGGGGTCCATAGTATTTCTTGACGCTCAAACCATGACTCCTCTCCTCCCTCTGAACTCGATTACTGGCCCACGGACCTTGGAGACAAACTTGTCCATGGTTTGATGATCTCTGCGAGACAGGGCCTCCACCGCAGACTCAGCAGGCTCGTTCGGTGGCACAGCTCGCGTTAGTCGCATATCGTACAGCCAGCAGATGCTTGCGAGAGAGACCATTAGTTCCATGTAGGCCATATTTTTACCAATGCAACCCCTTGGTCCGACGCTGAATGCGCAGAATGCAGATTGCACGGTCGCAACCTCAGCCGCACTGGTGCCATCTTTTACAAGCCATCGAGAAGGGTTGTAACGTAATGCATCCTTGAAGTATGCCTCGTTGTGATGTAGAGCGTAGTGCGGGACGCCGAGTTCGACGCCCGCGGGGAAATGGTGGCCATGTATGTCCACTCCACCAGGTAGCACTTCTCGAGGCATGAGACCGCCCACTGGAGGGGAGAGTCGCAGTGCTTCGTCGATACATGCTCGAAGGTAATGGCAGCAACTCGATAGCTTCCCGGTCTGGATTTGGTCAAAGGATGTGAAAGTCTGCCGGACCTCACCATTTAGACGCATCAGAGTATTGTGGTTGTTGAGTAGATGGAAAAGTGTATTGGCAAAGGCTGTGGAAGTCGTATCGGATCCTGTGCTATGTATTAACGGGAACCCCCCCGGTGGAAATGAAAGGCGTTACCAGCTATGATGAGGAGGCTACTCTCGCTGATTATCTCGGCGATCGAGAGTGCCTCTCGATCTCCACTTCGGTTATCTTGAGCCAGCAGATTGAATATGTTACGAGAATCGACCTTTGTGGTTTCCTCCAGGCACTCCAACGCACATTTTTTGCTGTACTCCTTGTATTGATGCAATCCACGAATCAGCCGAGGAAAGAGGAGACCGTCAAGTCGAAGGCGAAGGAGGCCGGGCATATGGCCAACCTGCCAGAGGATCAACAACAGACGCAGATCTCATTAGAACTTCGCAAGTGAACTTACAATGTTGAGGCCTTGGGCGCCATCAGAAATGACATCCATGAGGTACCGATTTTCCGCCTCTTCCATCATACGGAAGTTCCGACCAAAGCAGAAGTCTCCCATGATATCGAAGGTCATGCAATTCCCCAGCGACGCCATGTCCCTGGGTTGCGACCACTCCTCCCAGGCGCCTGTGTCAGGCCTACTCTCCTGGTCTCCAGCGGCCAGCCGCTCGCAAAACTTCTTCACGTTGCATAGAAGAGGCCCTTCCAGCGCTTTCAGTGACTGGTCAGACAAAGCCTTGGACAAGGCTCTCCTTTTCCGTAGATGATCCCGAACATCAATCGTAGTCTCGGTGCTGGGAGAATCGAAAAAGTGAGTAAAAACGGAATAGAAATTCGACTTCCGAGTCTTCGCCTTAGAGCCATAGATCGCTTTCAAGCCTGCGGCACTGTTCACGGAGATTCGATTCGGCCCAAATCGAACGACTTTGCCTGTGTCCATGAGCTGTGGCCGTGCGTCTGCGTGCGGAGCCAGAATATTACCGTATCGTTGATGGAGCCGATAAAAGTTCAAGTGGCGATCTCCCTTCCACGCGTAATATACCGAATACCAATCCGTTATTCTCCCAAGAATTGGTCCTGGGTACTGTGCCAACGGATGAATAGTAAGCCTGTAGGCGATAACTGACTGAGTCAAGTGGTTGGTTAGCCACCCAGGTTGCCATAGCCATCACCAACCTACTAACACTGATCAAAGCGATACCAAAGCTAAGAAGACATGCTAGACATTTCGCAAGCATCTGGCTAGAAACAAAGCTGGCCAGGAACATCTTGATCTGCGAATAGCAGACACGCTCTAGGAGGGCAAGAATATAATCACCTTCAGGAAGAGGTTGTGGTCAGCTTATGGAAATCCTTGAGGTCAGATGCGAGGTATATTTGTACCTCGCCTGGGCTGTTCTGATCGGGGCCCTTATGGGTGCCATAAGTGGCCAAAGATCCGATTCACTCCACTTTCACCCCCTGCTGACTTCACATGGAGGGCAGGTATTGTTTAGGCTGATGCGATCATAGCCTACAGTGTCGATCAACGAGACAGTCACGGCACAGCTGCTTATGCGGGCCTGGAACCAGATGCCTCTTGGTCAACACTGAGCGATCGCATGCTCATCAGGGGCGAAGGTTTTCTGCACAATCCCATGAATCCTGTAAATCCCTATGAATCTTGCTTTGGCCCCAAGTACAGCCATTGGCAGGAAGAGGTACAGGGGAACGTAGTGTAACCTGTGCAAGTGAATAGAAACTGCTATAAATCGTCAGCTGCCTTTTGGTATTACATACGTTCGTTCTTGTTCCGGTTTATTTACATATTCCGATCAAATAAAGGCTTGAGATCTAGAGAGAATTCACAATCAAATTTAGGAATTTGTTTAGCCAGTTCCAGCGACGATGATAGAGAAAAAGAAAGCACAGGAGGTCCCCTACGTTCCTGAAATCAAAATCAAGGACCCGGCCTCCTTTCTCCCAGCTGTGGCATTCCACCTCCACACCATATGGCTATTCACCGTCAGTGAGCACTACACTATCGTATGCCCGTGGGCTGCGTTTGGGATCTTCAGCGCCCTTTCCGGACCCACCCTCACCACCAACTCAGCACCCGACTTTTTCGCGATTGTGGCCCGGTTGCCACAGACAGTCCTCTGGATGTGGTTGAATATCCTGGCCTTCACTGTTGCAAATCAACGCCTCCCGAGCTCAGTGGCCGAAGATTCTGTGAACAAGCCATGGCGACCTCTCCCCTCTGGGAGGCTCACCCTTGTCCAGGCACGACGTCTCCTACTGGCCGTTATTCCTATCCTCCTCCTCTTCACCCGAGTCTTCGGAGGCACAGAAGTGACGATGCTGAGCCTTCTTCTCACGTGGATGTATAATGATCTTGGAGGCGCCGATGACAGCTATATCACGCGGAATGTGATCAACGCCATGGGTCTTACTTGCTGGAGTATCGGAACCACTTCAGTCGCATGTGGCAAGGGTGAACATACTCTAGATCCTGCTGGCTACCAATGGTTCGCACTAGCGGGTGTAATCATATTTATGACGCTTCACCTCCAAGATTTGAGAGATCAAGCCGGGGACCGCACTCGTGGTAGACGGACAGCACCTCTGGTGTGGGGCGACGGCATCGCGAGATGGACTGTTGCTATGTCTGTTTTGATGTGGTCCTTTGTCTGCCCGGTGATATGGGGTCTTGGTGTATATGCGTTTGTTGGGCCTGTGCTAATCGGCGGAACCATCGTGGTACGGATTTTGTTATTGCGGAGCGTGGCGGCAGATAAGATCAGCTGGCAACTGTGGGGTTTCTGGATCAGCTCTATCTTTGTCCTACCACTGCTTCATAATCCCAGCGTCTTCGGTGCACTTCTTCGTTGACTTGGAACGGTTTCCGCTCAAGAGGGTGGGCCAGATATCTTGAAAGAAACTGTTTGCGAGGCATACTGTTGTTCCCTCAGAGCACTTCAGATAAACGCCAACACCCTCGCGAGGGGCGCCGAAGGCAAGTATCGACCGATGGCCAGTACTCAGAACCGAATTTGGCATCAGATGCTTGCATGCTCGTGTAAGGTACTGTAGGCAAGGTAGGTACGAAGGTAGTACTGGAGGGAGAACTTTATTGCCGTAGGCACGCTGCTTGGCCCCGACATCTTCGCCCATTGTGCCAACGAGAAGTGTGTTGCGGTGTCGACGGCCGTCGATATCGGTCATCACATCCGCAAACTCTCGCGAGATACCCGGACAGCTGCAAGGCTAGACCAGACTCAACAAGCGCTCTCCCAGTTAAAGGCTGTCGTTGACTCCCGGAATGGTATCTCTCACATCAGCTGTGGCTCTGTCTACCGGAGAGCCCAAAGGTTGCTATGGCGGAACTACAGGGTTATGCAATTTCTGTTCATCACATAAATGGTGGTCTTCTGGTTGAAGGCTTCCGTAGTCTCCTCGGCAACACCTTCCTCTGCCATCATACCAGGCAGAAGTTGTATTTAGGAGCAGCAGTTGACGAACGCTGGAGCCCGAGCTGTCCGCCGCAGTGACAAGGACCGCATGGCCACTTCGGCCTCCACCATCAACCAGATTCTCAAATCCCACAATTACGAGTCCATCAACCAAGGATACATCCGTCACATGTCTCCAAAGACCGTGGACTGCCTTGACCTCTCCGTCAATGATCTGAGCTGCTCAAGCCAGTATTCACTCCTCAGCCCATCGATATCTGCACTCAGACAATAGTAAAAAACAACCCAAGCCGTCATTCACAATGAAACCTTTGGACCTTCACCAACGTTCAGGTCTTAATCCAGCATTGCGTGGCCGAGCCGAGGGCAGAGCACGGCTGTGTTAAGAGGTTGTGTTTCTCCAGGAACTCCTGATTCTGCGGCCCCGCACTGATGCCGGCAGCCTGGCCATCTGGTCAGGAAGTGAGATTTCGTTTGAGAAGATGGACGTTGACGGCCAAGCCGTTCAGAGCGATGCCGGGCGTTAGTCCGGCTAGAGAGCCGCCTACCTTAGGTACCGTAGCTAAGGTATTTGTACCTACCTCTACCTTATCTCGGTATTTACTGTAGCGGTAGCGTCACGGTTGGCATGCAGCCAATGAAAGTCAAGAGTCATCTGCCCTACCTAGTTGGTAGGGCAATTCCAATGATCCCTCTGTGGTCGACGCTGATGTTGTGGTAACCCCCTTACCAAAGAGATCTCAGCTGCTCTTTGGTCGTTCGATAACAATACGTGATATACAGGTAAGCTACATGCGTCCTCATACATAAGCGTAGGGCACATTGTCCTCCCAGTCCTACGATTGGTGTACTACGACATACGAGAGTACCTTAGCACGATGAAGCCAATTTATGCAGCAACACAACGGACACCCTAAGATATCAACTTTCTATTTGCATCAGTAATAACGCTTAATCCCTTGAATGCTGAATGGTATACCCAAGCGCCCATGCTACGCCATGCCACGCCAGGCTATTTTATGCGATGCTATGCTGAAAGTTCATCAAGCAAAGGACGCCATGTATCTTCTCCCACCCCATGCTCATCAACCCCGAAACTTGAAGCAGCTCCACGAATTCCGACCATCATCTGAAGCCGGAAACGCCCTTTTTGCGGTCTCCGTGACCTTCACGGACGACGCCGTTTTCTCCATATCTCTGTACTCGTCATCGTCGCAGTTATCGTCTTCTTCAGGCAACTCGATGCGATACCTTCTGACACTTCCGGTATCACTGTCCCCGTTGTAGAAGGCCGTTCGACTAGACCGAGGGCGCGGGCACCATCGAGGCGCGATGCGGCGCCACCAGCCTCGGATGCCGCGGTGGGATTCGTCGATTTCCTCGTATTCGCGCCGCCGGGATGAAGCCGAGGTCCAGTGCATTATTGTGGGTCGCGAAGGTTCATTTGGGACAGCGTCAGTAGGAGATGAGTCAAGAGCGTCCAGAGTGGGCGCCGTGCTGTGACGCGCTGCTACCGAGCTACGACGTGATGAATTGAGGTTGATGCCTGTCAGGCCTTCACACGAGCTTGCACTTGGTGAACGCTGGTGGTAGGGTAGATGAGGGCCGAGAGCCTGGAAAAGACGGCAGCTGTTGTGATGAATGGTTAATGGATCCTTGGCAGGGTGGTATGTTGGGGGATCGCCGCTCGTCCTGATCGACATTACTGGGTGGGCTTTGTTGTAGACTGAGGACGGCCGGTGGAAGGAGGTCGCTGAGTGTAATAAGGAGGTACGCGGAATGCGGTGACTGCTTGTCGATTTTCTCGACAGTGAACGGATGCGCATGCTTGTTGCAGGCGAGGCAGTCGATATAGAGGACTGACAGTACCGAGAAGGGGAGCGACGGTCGGAAGCTGTAGATCTGCATTGACGCCTCGTAGCTTGGCTGCAAATATCGCTTGAGTTTATCTGCTCCGACGTAACAGTCCGATCTGGTGGCATAGTCGACTCGTCCACATAAGCTTTGCTATGGACCCTGCTGTCATGTACTCCAGAGTGTTTCCCCTCGCTGTCGGCAAATCCACTATCCTTTCTACTCCTCTCCACTGATCCAGATGGGTATGACTGCTGCCCACTCTTCCCTTCACCAGGCATAGTTGCTGGTGGTTCAGAGGCGGAAATGGCCGCGCTAGGGATGGTTTCAGATCCGAAAAGTCCTGATGGTCTCTTCGTTGAACCTGAAAGAGCTGTGCTGTTGGTCTGAGAGTAGCGCAGAGGTAATTGAGAGCTTGAGTCCAAGGTCCGGCTTGGGTCCTGGTCTCAACCAGTATCCATCAAGGATATCTATCACTTGTCACTCTAGTAGGACGTAGCAGCATGCAAAATTCTTCAGCTAGTCAGTACTGTGCATCTCCTTTTGGAGCATCTCGACCCACCTATTGGTATGGAATAAGCGCAAGCCTAACGAAGCAGAGTAAGTCAAGAAACCATCAACCAAGCTCTGATATGAATAGACAGCTGTTCATCCTTCTCCACCTCAGATACAAGTATACAAGTCCTGCTATGCGGGCGTATCTGCGTTATGTGTGAATAAGGTAGTGAAGTGGTCAGGACCTCGTTGGTGCTCGTCTAGTCAAACAACCCCATAGGCTCCACGAAACTTGTGCTACGTCGAAGCTGTTAGTTGACTGTAGACCACCTTATTTATTGGATGTCTATCCAGTTGAGCTATAAGAATCTGTTTGTTGACGGAACGGCGTCATGCACGAATATCGTAGCGGGAGAGCTACTGCAGCTTCACCGCTTCCGTGACTGGTTCTTCCAGGTTCTTCGACGTGGCGGACGCAGGGCACAGAAGCCTTGGCTGAGGCCTTTTGAATGGTCGTAGTAGGTTGAGTGAAGATGAAGTCAGTCAGTCGAAGAGCAACGGCTAGGCGATTTGGGAGGTCAGCCTGAGACGGCACATCAGATGGCCCTTTTGTTTGGGTGCACATGACAGCGATATTGCATCTACATGGTAAGTGAATATAGCCTAGGTACCTGTACATGTAAGTGAGACAGGTCAGAGAAGGATAATGAATCATTCATTCCCTTGGGTCGAGAGTTGGAGTTGCCGGAGGACTGTCTCTGGGATGGTTAAGGTAATATTTAAAGTTACCTTAGGTCCATAGAAGATGCACGTGTGATGAGGGTAGGTCAAGCCACCACGGGACATCCATAATATGACCCGGTCAAACCTCATATACCTCATCGTAAGGTCACCTCAGGTACCTACTCGTACCTAAGGTAATTGAACTGTACCTCAATCTATCATGATCCTGTCATGACAGGGCAAGCCTTACAATTATACAGATCATTAAGGAGATTGGGATCCTATCGACTGAGAATAAAACAAACGGTTCGGAGATCTCAATCTACTAAAATGTCCGAAACTCTACAAGAGAATGTTGGATTGAGGTTCAAAGTTTCGGGCTTCGTATTACGTGGGATTAATATAAACTCCAGAACCCGCAGGCTTCATTCCGCTCCTAAGGTCGTACCTGACGCCCTCGGCCAATGCAGTGAAAATCGTCCAAGACACTGAGTCAATAGATAATCAAGCTCGGCAACGACAGACTCGAGGGAAACGGTCGATGATGCTGCCCCTTTCGTTCAGAGAAGATGGCTCACTCTGTTGAGTAGTCGACGTGGAGCGATCTCTGCTAGGGAATACCAGAGCTCATCCCTTCCCATGGACTCTCCTCCATCTTCCTCAAACCCCCTAGGCAGTCCGATAGTTCCCTCGAACTGTACGATGCCAGAGTTGCGGTAGATCTAATTCGGCAACGAGATCGCTTTCGAAAAGTAAAGCATTTCAATATGCTCTTTCACTGAGCTCCTTCGAGTGCGGAGGGATCCTGTTGGGTTGCCCGAGTAGCAGTTGTAACTTGACGCTTGTGCTGTTCAGCAGCGTCCATGTCTCCAAAGGGCGAACGAGATGGAAAAGGTACGCCGATGCCAAAAATTATACACTGCGCAGACGCCATCGTAGTCCTTCGTTTCAGCCCTGGGATCAAGGCCCATGCTGCCACGAAAAAGCGCATTCCGGGAGGTACCTTGTCCAATGGGATAATAGAGATACTACCAGAGCAATCTCGCGCTTCCCAGGCGCCAGAACCAGCAATACAATACAGCTTTCCGCACCCTCACGAAAACAGTGAAACAACGCGGTCTTGTAGTAGCTCTTCCAGTTAACAAGCGTACCAGACGTTGACATGCTGAAAAAATGCTCGAGCGTAGCTTATAGAGACCATTAAGTCCAAGCTTAGTGACGTGTCCAATCGCAGTGGTTCGCGAGCCATTTCCAGCTGAAGTAGTTTCTGTGGATCGTACGGCTGTGGTACCAGGTCACGGATCGTTGGTCACTGTAGTAAGTGAAGGGCTGATGTTGTGTGAGTCCTGGGCATGGTGGAGATGTTCATAGACGTATTCTTCTAGGACCCGAATCGTGCCACCTGCACTGCACCAGCGTTCGAAAAAGTGCCAGCACTTTTCATCACGACATTGTCGGTACTAATCTCCGTGCCAATGCTCGTGGTTGGGGAATCGGATGATGGTGCAGGTGCGCATGCCCCAACATGTTTGCTCGAGGATGAGTTTATCACCAGCATCTAAGTTGATGCCAGGCTCCCGATACACATAATTCGCTCTCAGATCCGTACACAGTTGGCACTTGGGTTTCGAACCATCACAGCGAGACTTTCTTCACCGACTTATCCCGCACTACGCTGATATCAGTTTCATCATGGGTAAAAATTGCTAGCTATAAGCATACCGCCATAGTAGCGCCGCGACGGGGTAGTCTGACAGGTCTTGAATTAGCCTTTCCTGGACGGTGTGTCACCATTGATTTTCACAACCGATAGCGCCATCGACCACGAGTCCACGTCCAACAATGAAAGTGACTTATTCCGCCGCTCCTGGCCTACCTCCTTAGCCCCTTCGGCGCTATAAGGTCTGCCATGCGGCCGAGGCAGAGTCTTCACCAGGTGTGGGTTAACGGTGGCAGGAGGTGGCAGGGCAGCGAAGTCTTCGTTGCTGCCATTCGATGACCGCAACTGCGCTCCGGGAATGGTTGGAGAGGTCGAAGAAGAGTCTGTTGGCATACCGAAGATATGCTCAGCCTTACTGAGAGACGCTAGTGCTGGGGTTACGCCGTCCAAGGTGGATTGTTGTAGGTACTGTCCGCATCAATTCGACTGGAGGTCGCAATGGACAGCGCTGGTGTAGCAGAGCTTTACAGCTGGCGCAAAGGTGCCATCGACCTAGCCGTATGCGCATCTCTGTGGTTCATCAGCAACGCGGACGAAGCAAAAAGGCGGTGCATCTGGAATAATGCTACGTATATCGATCGGCGCCGAATCGGAGAGTTTTTGACGTCCATCAGATCAACCCAAACACTGAGCAGAACAAGGAGAGAAATCCACCCTTCGTCACCGTCCCCAACTCAACGGAAGATATACACTGTAGAATCATGCTGAGCCTAGCAGTGAACGTCGCCAGTCTAGCGGGCTGGTCTTTAGGTAGGTAGCCTTTGAACCTTCAATAAGTCGGGTGTGACAGCATGATCCTGCCACCACATTTGGCGGAGAACTTCATGACACTCGTCCGTAGATAATAATAAAACGCCAAATGGAATGAATGGAGTGTGGTAAGGTAGGCAGAGCAAGCTTCACCACACCGAAATGCAAGTCTCTTCGCTAGCCTTTGCTATGGACATGCAAGTTATATTAGTACTCGGGCTTGCATACATATTGCTTTCTGCAAGATCCATGGGATAACACAAAGTAGCCCAGATATAACGCCTGCTGTTCAGGAATCTGAATGGATAGTACTAGTGCCCTCGCAAGAGCAGGACACAGTTGAAAATAAGCCATGACTACCTAAGACATTGCCATGCTTTCTAACTCATCCCCACAACACCCGGCATAGGTAGGCTATTAGCTACCTTATTGATGAGTCTCTCAACCGTCGTTGTGGCCAGATGCGAGGATCGAAGCTCCCAAGGACTTTGTAGCTACCTTAAGTTGAGGTATGTACCTTACCTTGAGTAGGGTAAACGCCAGGGCCTAGAGTGCAATTGCCCTAATCCGCCTATAAGGTAGTATAACAAGCACGTGTTCTTCCATAGCAGCGACGGACCGCGTTTGTTTTGAGTGCCAGCGTTAGCAGGCCCCTGTCTGCGCCAGCAGGGCGATGAGGAGTTATGGAAAACCTATCCTCATCTGTCCTGATGCAGAGGGCTAGCCCAAGGAAGAGACTCCAAGGCGATATGATTAAGGTACCGAGCTGGTATCGTCAGCACAGGGCACAACGTCTCAACCAGTCAAAGCGTGTCCCTGAGTGTATTTCCACGTCGTCGGAAGGTTCCGTCAGATTGGAACCTTCTCACAGGCACACACGAAGCAATTATCAGGAACCTTACGCCACGGTTAGCACTGAGGTGGAAGTACGGGGAAAGCTTGAAGGTGGAGAAGACAGCATCGGATGTTGCTGTGGTCAGTGCGTCGCTCGGCTTTCTCGCGACATTGTTTACCCGAGAGAGCTTCCCCTCTCCTCATTACCTTATTGTGCATGAGGTAAGGTAAGGTAAGTTATCAACTCATCTCACGACCTGCCTGTTGCGGAGACAGAGGTCAAAGGTCGCCCTAACTTAGGTATGTTATCTGCTAAAACGCATACCGTCGTTCTTCTGACTGGCCGGCTATGTTCGAGTAGGAAGTCGAAACATGGACAAGAGCGTATGCCTAACGTTAATAACTTTACCTGAATTGTCGATCCGGTATCAATCCGGCAAAGAGGACCCCAGAGGGCAGTCGTTTAGCCATGCGACGGCCTATCAATGCGCGGAATCTCTTCCTCCTCCTGGGGCGCGGTAATCGTCCATACCCCGGATTCGGGTACTCCTTATCAACTTGGCCATGTCCCAATAACATCCCAGCCCGCTGTTGGATCGATAAGAGATCCTGCCATCTACCTATCTGACCCACTCGTACGGGTACAGTACTTATATCAAGAGGGTCTTCCTCGCGGCTGGGTCTCCGACATATCAACAGTGCAGTGCAGTCATGGCAACGGTCGTCGATGAGAAGATGGCTGCGACGCCAATGGACGTGGAGAAGCAACACGCCATTCAATCCGAAAATATTGGAGATGTGCCCGAGAACATCTTGAAGCATTCTCATGATGCGGACGAAGCCATGAAGGCCTTTGTTGGCCATGAAGGCGAAGTCATTCAAATCGACGAAGAAACCAACAGAAGATTGTTGCGAAAGATCGACTGGAACCTCATGCCGGTAGGTGAAAGCACCCCTTCACTCGCTGATGACAGTCATACTGATGAGACTCTACTTAACAGCTGCTATGCGTAATTTACGGCTTGAACTACCTCGACAGCAAGTGGCTCCTCACCAATGGTTAGCAGCAAAACACTGATGATCTTCAAGAGACCACTATTTCGTACGCCAGCGTTATGGGACTCCAGAAGGACATCCACCTCGTCAAGGATAATTACCAATGGCTCGGCAGCATGTTCTATTTCGGTCCGTCACCGTCTTCGATTCCTGCCTGATCCCATTGCTAAGAATGAAACAGGGTATCTGGGCTGGGAGTATCCTACGAACCGTTTGCTGCAGCGTCTGCCACTCGCCAAGTACTCTTCGCTCAACATCATAATGTGGGGTACCGTGCTCGCTTGTTTAGCAGGCGTCAAAAGCTTTGCGGGCGCCGTGGCAGTACGCTTCTTCCTTGGTGTGTTCGAAGCGGCTGTCACGCCTGGATTTGCTCTATTCACCTCACAGGTCGTCTCACCCGATCCTTCAGGCGGTTGGAATGCTGACCCTCTGTAGTGGTATACTAAGAAAGAGCAAGGCACCAGAATCGGCATCTGGTTCAGCTTCAATGGCTGGGCACAAATTTTCGGAGGTCTTGTAGCTTATGGTATCGCGCGAGGGACCCGCTTACATGGTTCCGCCATTGCACCGTGGAAGATCGTGTTCCTAGTCACCGGGATATTGACAGCTACCATCGGCGTCATCTTCCTTTTCATCATGCCAGACAACCAATTGAACGCTCGGTGGCTGACGAAGGAAGAACGGGTCCTAGCCGTCGAGCGTGTCCGTGTCAACCAGCAAGGTATCGGGAACAAGCACTTCAAGATGTATCAGCTCAAGGAAGCTCTCCTTGACCCGTTGACCTGGGCTTTTGCCTTTTATGCCTGCGCCGCGGATATCCCGAACGGTGGTATATCCAACTTCTTCAGTCAGCTGATCGTCTCCTTTGGCTACACGGCCGAGCAGAGCTTACTGTATGGAACTCCTGGCGGAGCCGTCGAAGTTGTCGCACTTCTCCTATGCGGGTATCTCGGTGACAAATTCGGCAACCGAATCCTGATCAGCTGTTCGGGTTTGATCATTGCCATGCTCGGCATGATTCTCATCGTCGCCTTGCCGCTCTCGAACAACCTCGGCCGTCTCATCGGCTATTACCTCACCCAAGCCAGTCCGACCCCGTTCGTCGCCCTGCTCTCGCTCATCGCCTCCAATGTGGCCGGTTACACGAAGAAGACTACTGTAGCCGCCATCTATCTCATCGCCTACTGCACTGGTAACATCATTGGTACGTACAAACCCACCTCCTCGATTGAGATGAAACGCATACAAAGAACCTCCACTGACTCTGAACCCGGGGAAAACACAGGACCGCAAACCTTCCGGCCCAAAGACGCGCCTCGCTACAAGCCGGCCGAGATCACCATTATCTGCTGCTGGGGTGCCTGTCTCGTCGACATGGTTTTCATCTGGTGGTACTGCAAGAGACAGAACCAGAAGAAGGCCGCCTTCCGCGCACAGTCGCATTATCGGAAGCTGGAGAACCAGGAATGGCTGGATTTTACTGATCGCGAGAATCCCGAGTTTGTTTATACTCTGTAGATATGTTTGAGCAGTGGGATGAAAGATTCGGTCAAGGGACCGGGAGGTGAAGAATTTGAGGACTGTATAGTGTATAGTGCTAGGGCCGCGGACACTATAATGTTGGATAATCACTTCGCGGTGTCCTGACAGAGCGCACACTTGTCGATGTATACATCGTGAGGTCACGGTCACACTCTTGAGGCTACGACACATAGCAGCCAGTAAATATGCTGCTATAACTCAGTCAAGCGACCCATGGCCAGCACATACGTAGGTAGTCGGATTCTACGAGTAATGCATCGAATGATATGTCAACTTGGGTACGACTTTGGGACCATTAAATGCGTATCCTGCCCGTAGCTGGCAGATGGGCGGACACGCATTTATGACCTCATTCCACCCCACCGCCTACTGGTACAAAGTCCTTTTCGTCAACACCAAACAAACCCTATAGGTAAGCATTAAAAGAATAGAAAATATCAACGTTCTTCTTGTCCCTACTCAATCTCTCCTACTGCACTCCCTCTACCATGGTACTGTCTGTATCATATCGTTCTCTGCCTTGGATTATGTGCTCCGCCACAATGGCTACTTGTACCCCAGGCGACTTCCTGGTTGCCTTGCCGTTGCCTGAAATCGCATATCCCGAGATATATCCTTGTTGCAATCAGAAACATTTCATCCGGTTCTTATCAATATCATTATCGACTTTTTTGTTCCCACAAGCTTAGACAGTCCTTCTTACCGTCGAATTACTCGAGTTGTGTGGTGTTCTTGTTCTTACAAGATGTCTTACCAGTTTCCTCGTACCAATTGAGACTTACAGCCTGACATTTCAATCTGTCCGTCCCTAGGCGCGATCTTGCTACCCGCCTTGTACAGTCATCCCAACTGTTTGCCCTAGGGTCAAAGCATGGGTCCGATAGCCGTATGACCTCTTGACGCTACGTCGTACAACAACCATACCTCAAATCCTAACGAATGCCATGAATTTCCATCGTCATACAGACATATATGCGTATGATCTCGGTTTCTGGAGTCAGAACGACATCGACACTTGGAACAATGAAGTTTTACGTGACTGCGATCAGTCAGTCTCTCCAGTCTGGCCTGGTCAAGAGACATGCCATCCACAAAACCAAACGAGCAATGCCTTGAAGAGATACCCCTTGAACTCAGAAGCTCCGGAGGGGACAACCAACGGCACTGCAACAGAACCCGTCCCGTTGGCTCCTCCAATAGAAGAGTCACATGTGGTTCTTGGTGGGCCCACATCGCCTGTGACTCTAGGCCGTGGCTCTGAACCATTGACGTTCCCGTCCAGGTTCAGCACTCCAACTTTGACAGATGGCTCCACGATCGTAGGTTCTCACTTCTGGACCTCGCCTTCAATTCATTCCAATGGATCAATACGGAATCCCAATGAGCTATTGCTGACAGATCCTTTTCATTATCTGTCCCTCCCCACACCGGATACAATCACCAGCGAAAAGGACAGATTTGTATGTCTTTATCCAGGATGCGAAGTCACCTGCAGAAGAATCTGTGACTTGCAGAGACATTTTTCGAAACATATTTGTCTGGTCTTTTTGTGTCCCATCCCAGGTTGCGGTGGACAAACATTCACCAGAAAAGATAAGCTCTTTGCTCACGCAAGACTGGCGCACCGCGAGTTGCCTTTAACCATGTTTGAGGCGGCATGTGCTGTCTCACAGGTTCGCCAATCAGTAGACCATAATACACCCGAAGCTTCCCACGCAGTGGTTCGAGAAACCAAAAAAAAACCTCTTGATCTCATTTCAACTTGCTCAGAAAACACTAAAGATATCCGTTCATCAACGCAGAGTCGGTTGGTTGTCACGGAACCTGCGCCTGTGAACTCAGCACAAGATCCAAATGACATTGCAGTAAAGCTCGGGGGACTGACCCAAGCTACTGGGCATGATCTGTTGATTCCAGCAGATAAGATCGAGAGTCATGAGCAGTCAAAGTCAATATCTCTCTCATTGTGGCCTCCGCAGTATCTTGCTCTGCTTGAACTAGGAGGTACGTACTTATGGTTCACTCCAGAACTTAGCCAAGCAATGTTAAGGATGTTCAATAGTTATTCGGAAAATTGACGAAGTTCTAAAGTCCGATACTTCTCAATCCGGAACATTCGATGGCCCTCAAGTCCTATACAACCGCGCAGACAAGTCTCTACGGCTTACAGGGACCCCGCAGAGGGTCAATGACGTGAAACTCATCGTACTTGAAGGGATTGAAAGCCTAGTCTCGGATACTGAAGCTCGGGCCAGGCAGGAGATATGGTCCAAGCACGTTGTGCCGGACACGAGGCAACAGCCTCGTAAATTGGCTACAGCCACTGCCAATACGGTAATGCAACACGACGCGAAACCTCCAAGCACCGACAAGACTAATTTTCGAGCGTTTGTGCTGCATGAAAATGGTGATGACGATCTTATCAAGGCTTGGCACGACGCCGTCCTCCCTGCACTGGACGGATTGCTTTCTTCGACGTCTGATCCCAATGTTGTCGTGACACTCCAGCGGGAAGGGCCTAACGAGGTTGAATCACAAGCGGTGATTCGCATCTGCAGCAGCATCTCAATGTCCGAGGTCGACAAGGCTCGCCTGAAGGTCAGTCTCATTTCGCTACTGCCCGAACGGTTGCGGAGCAGCTGCAGGGTCGAATTCTCTCGAGGCTCAATCCGCCGTAGCGGCAGCACCACCAGAACTGTGGCACATGGCCAATATCACCCGCCGATATGCGTGGCTCGGAATCGGAGATGGTTCCGCAAGCCGACAATGGGCGCGTCGATCGGTCGGAGGGAAAGCCAAGACGACACGGCAACGCTAGGAGGCTACGTGCTCGTCGATGGAATCACTCACATCTTGACGGTCCATCATCTCTTTGAAGAGGAGGGGAAGTCAGTATATGACAATGGTCGATTGCGAGAAAGCCAGTATCAGATTACTCAACCGTCCGAGCAAGATATACGAGACATTAATGCCGAAATCCTTAGCCTTCGAGACCGAATCGGTCTGCTTGAAGCTGAACAAGCAACCCTACTGGAATGGATGGCTCAGCTGAAGGAACTTGAAAAGTTGCAAGCCACGATTCCTGGAGATGAGCGGCTTTGGCGCTTTGGCGAAGTCATCGCTTCTTCTGGCTATCGAAATCGAGTCCCACGGAAGGCTCCCAACGCTCAATCACCACTAGGGCTCGGTTCGGGAGTGCCTATCGAAATGGACTGGGGATTATGCTCTGTTCCTGAAGACAGAACCGGGCTGAACGAGATCGACGTCCCGGAGCCTTGTCCTCAAACCTCTGCATCGAGCTCCCCATTACCCACAGAGAGGACCCAGCGAAACGCATCGACCCAAGACAAACAATGCACCAGGACCTGTGAGCCAGCTGGCGGTGTCGTCGTGCATTCGCTCGGTAGAACAAGCCACTACCAGATTGGCGTCGTCTCGCCATGTGGAGCATACATACGCCAGAACATCGCGAGCGGTGGCTTCCGAAGCTCCGTGGAATGGAACGTCATGCGACATGCGCGCAAGTCGCTTGCCGAGTGGAGCGAGGGCGGCATGGGCGTAGACGGGGACTCGGGATCCTGGATCGTCCGAGAAGACAACAACGACGTCATGGGCATGCTCTGGGGCCGAATCCAGAACGACGACGTCGCCGATCCCATCACCCTCTTCACGCCGATCCAGGACGTCTTCGACGACATCATCGACACCATCGGCCCAAAGTCTCTATGCCTGCCTCAGGAAGTGCAAGCGCAACCGTGCAGGCCCGAGTCCCTGTCCACGCACCCGGTCGCTGAGTCTTTGAATAAGCGAAAGACACCAGAGGAGATGCTACCCCCGTCCAAGAGGAGATATGCCGACACGCTTGCGCCTCGGCGTCGCTGTGACAAGTGCTTTCCCCCGCCATCCAGCCTGTTGCACAGCACGCCGCCGGGCACGCCGAGTTCGGCGTCCAGGTACTGCGGGAGTCCGCACCAGATGTGTAACTGTGCCTCTACAATCAGCCCGCCGGCCACTCCCGCCTCATGGACATGATGGAGAGGACAGAAGGGATATCGGATATCGAGCGTTGGACACGCTTGCTACCTCGGATAATCCTGGGGTTTCAATGTACAGTATGAAACATCTCCAGCGAAGAAGTGAGCAAGGAATCTCTATCGACAATCAGATACAACCTTCATCATCACATCTCTAGCGTCTCCGAGCTCAGTCCTCCACGTGCATGAACTCCACCGACTATCCCCATAACGCTCTCCCACCCTCCCAACCACTCCCCCACATCCATCCCTCTCCCTTCAGTCTCTCCTTGCTGCCTTGTTATTTTGCGCTTGGCATTCCACCAAACCAGTGTGAATGACAGGCTCCGTCCCGTCTTTGGTGTCTTTCCGAGATGCATACATACCATGAACAAACGACGGCGCGAGCGCGACAAGACAATACGACAGGTCGACGGGAGCGTGCTCGGCGAAAAGGCACCCGTTCCAGTCCGGTCTGGTCCGGTCTGGTCTGGTCCGGGGTGCGTGAATTCCAGCGGGTGTCGGGAGGATGGGACGGGACGGGATAAGACAGGATGTGATGAGACGGGATGGGACGGGACGGGGCGGGGCGGTGTCGAGGGTCGGGGCTACAGGTCGGGTCGAGGACGCGGAGAACTGATGGGGCGTTTTGGCACAGGTGGTGGACGGGCAGGTCTGGTGGGATCCGGGCCGTCAGGTGGACGGACGGTACGGGGCGGGTCAGCGACGTGGGATGTATGCAGGAGAGGCACTGTCAGTGTCCGGGCATGGCTTGGCGATGGGTGTGGGGGCTCGGTCGTTGAGTCTGAAGCTGAAGGTTGCTTTTGGCAGCTGAAGTGAAGTGGGGCTTCGAGGGATCGAGGTTGCGAACGGGCGATGGGTGGAGAAGATGTTGGAGGGCTGGGATGGAGGGAGAGGGTCGGTGACAGAACAGCATATTGCATGAAAGATGCAGGTGTGTAAGAACTGGATACATCCATCTACCTTAAAGCGTCCCGTCCGAACGTGGTTGTATGTATGATGGTTTTGTGGCATGGCACCGATCCCGAGTTCCCAATTTTCGGTAAAAGGTCCCCGATGAAGTTATGGAGTAGATCTTTTCTCTTCTTTTCCAGACAGCCCCTCGAAAGCCAAGGTACCGAGCCAAGAGACTCTCTCACCTCCCCTCCCATACGCCTCCCCGCTCTGCTCCTACGTCTCCCTCATCAAGCACGCCATAACGCCCCAGACGCCCCTCATCGCCTCGGCACGATCTCCCGCATCTAACAGATCATACCACCGAGTACGGCGCAGTTCCAGACAGTCCGACGGCAGTGGGGGGTTTGACGAGGGATGAGAAGGAGAAGGAGAAGTGGTGTCGCGAGTGGTGCCGGTGGCGAGGTAGTGTAGGTAAGCAGGAGAGACGAGCATGTGCAGGATGGAGATGTGGTGGTTAAGAGAGGAGACCATGTACATCTGAGCCAATCAATCAACGAAGCCCTTGGAGTGGTTTTGGCAGTCTTGTGATCTCGGAGAGAGAGGGAAACTCACAGTGTCAGATTCACATTTCGGATCCTTCCCGATGCGCAAATACGTCACCTTCCTCTCCCACGTCCCCGCCGGCGGATGCAGAGCTTTATACGACTCGAGCGCGGACTCTTTCCTCCTGCCCCTTTTCGCCGGCGGCGGACCCTCGTCGCTGTTCTCCGCCTGATTGGCCACTTCACCGCCGGGACCACCGCCCCATCTCGCCTTGGTCGTCCACCATTCGCCCTGTCCCGGACTCTTCTCCTCTTGACCTTCCCGTGCGCGCTGTTGAGCGAGGAGTAACATGGCGCCGATCTCCCGCAACAAGTCCAGTTTCTCGGCGCTGCCGTCGCCGACGCCTTCGTCCTCGGTGCGGAAGGAGGTGTCGGGGCGGCATTGGATGGCGACGAGGGGGCCTTCGACGAGTCCCTGTCGGGCGCGTTGGCGGTCGGTGGGGGACCGGTAGACCAAGGTGTTGTGACGGACTGGAAGCAAGCAGTTCTGCACGCTAAGTCGAGGTGGTATGCGTGGAGGGGTGACTTGGCATCCGAATGCCCAGGCGATCGTCTCGACGAAATAGCGGACGGTATCATCACGGTAGAGTTCCGGCATCTGAGAGCCAGTACCGATTCTTCGACCTTTGTAGGAAATTTTCGCTCCGTCGTCGGGTGCTTTATCATTCTCTTTGTGGTCAATGTCCATGGCCGATTGTCCTGTATCCTTTGTCGGAGACGCGCTTTCGGCGTCTAGACTTGTATCCCAGTATTCCGCCATAAGCTCCAAGTTGACCCAGAACTTGCGGAAATGCGCCGGAGTGACGGCCTGCTGACCGGGCCGTGGTGGTTGACGCAGCACCCTTCGAAATGCGGCGTCGTTGTCGAAGAGGAGCTCTTGCAGCCTGACATAGTAGATTTCATGTCCCGGCACTTTTGACCCATTACTGAGTTGACAATCTGCTTTCACGGACTCACACGCTGGCGACCTTGCCGGAGAATGGCTCCAACTTGATGGAGGTAGGAACGAATGAGGTACGATTTCTTCAAGCGTGACATCGCGGGTAACGCGAACATTCAGCGCATCGACGTGTTGGGCGGTGGCGTCGGAAGGTTTTTTCAAGGAGGTGAAGAGTCTGGCAAGGCTCTCTCCTGATGAGAAGTCTGAGGATGGATGACTGCCATTTGGAGTGTAGGCAGGAAAGTTGAGAGGTGTGGCCGGTGGTGGTGGTTCTCGTGGCACTTCGACATCAGTTGATCCTGTGGAAGATGCTGCTTTGATGCGTATCAGTAACCTCCTCATCATGCCAGTACGCGTAACGGCTATGAATGATATTGACGCCTCTCCACCTCGCTGGGCCTGTGCAGAAATCCTCCACTGTTGTCACCGTCCAAGTAGTCGCTCCTGCTACATTGTGCTTTTGCAAAACAGGAACAATATGAAAGGGTGTCGACAGAGACGGAGGGCATAGATCGAGAAGCTATACAGTCACCTAGCTCTTGACCAAACCTCACATCTGACAGACATGCAAAAGTAGTTGGTTGAAGCAAAGATAGCGTACGGCTCGAACAAACAAAGAAAGTGAAAAGACGCAGCCCTCAAGTCATTGTTGGACATTCCCCAGACCTATCGCAACAACACGTCCACAAGACCTCCACAACGAAACATCAAAGGTCAAGTCCTACAACAAAGCAATCCGAGGGCGTTCAATTGCCCCGCGGTACACGTAAAATTGGTCCATCTTCAAGCCGAAAACAGATCCATTTTCGACACTCTATGAAGCACCACTCACGATGACTGAAGACTCCCCAATTGCCCAACATGATGCTCTCTTTCCATCAATCTAGATATACCCCGTCCGTTCAAGCTGCAACACCGGTCGTCATGCTCGTCACGCTCGTCCTAGGTCACACTTGAGTGGGACGTTTTTATCTCGTTGGATCTTGAGATCTGAGGCCCGTGGAGTCTGGTGAACTCCCCCACACTATTTGTACCTGTACCCCCGCACGTACATACACGGACATGGACTTGCTTGCACAGTACTGGCTCTGAGTCGCCGTGCCTTGATCCATGTCAGGTCTGCTGCTTCGCGGGATTGCGCTTGTCAGAGATGCACGTTGCCGCACCCGTGCAGTGGCTCGTGCAGCGGCTTCTCGGGTGCTGCGACCGGCGTAACCGGATTGGGAATGGTAGGACGGGGCCTAACGTTACCCATCGGAAAGCGATAAGTTACCAGGTAATTCGTAGGGAGGATGGAAAAGGAGGGTCATTTCAGCCCTAAGGGATATTTGGACAATCCTCATACTGTCAAAGCCCAAGTTTAGAAGATTCAGGAGTAATGAATCTTCAGTATGCTGTCACTCTCACCTCCACGTTTTCCGGAGTGATAGAGAGCATTTGGCCTTGACAATAACAATCGATGCGCAATTGTGCTTACGACTACATTAACTGTACGGATCACAGCTATCACGACAAGTTGCTCCTGGACCCGGTCAAGTCGTTGAAGAAGCCAGCGTAGATGATAAGGAACTGGATTTGACCTCTACTCACCCGCGAATTTTGCAAGCCATCAAGAAGCAGACAAAGGCTTGGTCTAAAGAATGAAGACAAGAGACGCACACAGGCGTCAAGGAAAGGAATGGTACTGACATGAGCAGCAACCCATTCCACACGCATCCTGGATGCAAGAAGCAACGAAACCACCCCGAACTCGACCATCACAACCCAACCCAACCCCTCAGCCCCTCTCCGCTAAAGCGAAGAAGCCTCACAAACCCCACTAAATGAGACTCGCCAGATCATCCACCCTCCTCCTCAGCTCCTCCACCCCCGCCAGCGCCACGCCCCACGTCTGCATCCCCTCCACCCTCCCCTCGAGCACCGCAAGCTGCGCCTTGAGCTCATCCCGCTCGCGCTCCAGAAGCCGCAGACGCTCCGAGATCCTGCGGCCGCCAACCCCAGCCACACCGCCGCACTCATCGCCGAGCGCATCGCTCCCTCCCTCCTCACCCCTCCCCCTTCCAACCTCCATCACCTCCCTCAACAAATCAACCCTCTCC